>ENA-OZFE01000495-OZFE01000495.1-human-gut-metagenome-genome-assembly--contig:-NODE-495-length-16193-cov-4.326435_pt1 | contig 16193 bp, 15 predicted proteins | sample MGYA00245077_ERZ653627 | MGnify/ENA primary metagenome ERZ653627 (study PRJEB26926, sample SAMN06165121) | human gut metagenome | biome: ENVO:00009003; feature: ENVO:2100002; material: ENVO:00002003...
AAAGCCTCCATTGGACCATTGAGAACGCGTACCGTTTGCGTAAGTGGATTCTGGAGAGAACCAAGAAGTTTCGCGATAAGCTCCTCGCGAGAAGGAAGAGCAGCAATCTTCTCAACTGCCTCTGCATCAACGAAAGCACCATCCATGATGCCACCCTTGATTACCAAATTCTCATTTCCCTTTGCAAAGTCCTTAATAGCTTTAGCTGAAGCAACAGGATCTCCCTCAGCAAAAACAAAAGCAGAAGGACCAGAAAGAATTTCATCAACATTTGGCATGTCGAGTTCTTTCAAAGCCAGCTGAACAAGAGTGTTCTTGTGAACCTTCATAATTGCGCCAGCTTCACGAATGCTACGACGAAGCTGCTGAGATTCCTTAACGGTAAGTCCGCGATAATCAACAACCCACATTGCTGTGATGTCAGCGAGATCAGACTTGATTACCTCAAGTCTTTCAGTGTTCTGTACACTTGGCATTCTATTTACACCTCCTCTTTTTAAAGCATCGGGTTCCGCACCTTAACAGATGGGTCGAGCCTTAAAAAGAAACGACCTCTACTGCACGTGACAGCAGAGGTCGGCTAAAGACATCTTTATGACCACCTCGGCGGGCCGTGTATACGATTAAACCTTACGGTACCAGCTGTCTTGGGCAGCGGAACATGTTGTATTCCGTGTAGCTACTTCTTAAAGCAGCTTGTCTATTATAGTAAACCCGTCAATCATTACAAGCATGTATTTTACGTTTCACAACTTCATCACGAATAAAAAACAAGGGTCAAATTTTTTGACCCTTGTTGTAAAACCCTACGCAGCTGAAATTGCGTTTACCGTTATAAGATTTCCTGTTGATGCGTCAACGGATAAAGTGACCGTATCACCCTCTTTGTAGCGCACTACATCTATCACGCTTGCTATAGGACAATCGTAAATCGAGTTACTTCCCTCAATAAGCAGGTAATAGTGAGTGTTTCCATCAAGTACAACAGGGGAAACCGAAATGATCTTTCCTGTTATCGACCCCTCAATTGCAGAGGAACTCGATCCGCTAACGGGAGTTATTCCATTGCTTCTCAGCAGCGATTTATACGACTTCTCGCACTCGCTTAAGGTGTTACCCGTTGCAACATTTTGATATCTCTGGATATCAATCATCGCGTACATCTTTACCAACCCTGCATTATCTTTCAATGCCATAAAGTAGGTTGGCTGACCTTCCACATTAATGAGCAGAGGGAACGTGGAAACATATTTCAAATGCTGAACTTGACCCTCAGCAGAACTCATTGCCGATTCCTCTGTTGCACCAGCTACAGGATAGAATTTTGACTCTGCTGTTCGCTGGTTAATCAGAACAAAGCCGATGATTGAGTTATCTGATGTTGCTGACGTTACACCACTATAGACCCAAACATCATCATCTTGAGCAAGGTAGTTATAGCCAGGCTGACCGTTAGTTCCCGGTGTTGTTTTCTTCACACCATTCTGACCCAACCAAGAATTGATCCAACCATCAGAGAGAGATCCGCTCCAGTTGTATTGCTGAATAAGCAACTCTGCAGGATAAGCGCGGTCAACCCATTGAGGAACCTCGTCCATAGCCAAATCTTGGGTTTCGCCAGTACTTGCATTGCATAAAACAACACGCCGGATGGTGGTTCCACCAAAAAGACCAATGGTTCTATCCTGAACAGGATAAATCCAATAAGGATTGCCTTCTTCGTCAATTTCAAACGACTTCTCGTCAAACATGTAGAACGGATAACTTAACTGAACATGACGATCTATATTATTGAAGAACGGATCAGAATCGGAGTAATAAATGGGGTTATCAAGACGAACGATTTCGGTATCCTGAGTACTCATGTTAACGATTACGTAAGCAGGAATGCCGCCGTCTTTGTTTGCCCACCATTTAAAGAAATCCGCATAGTTTAAAGGACTAACGCGTACGGGTGCATCGTGATAGTTGATCTGCGAATACAAAGAAGAAATTTCAAACTGACTTACGTAATCTGCCATGGTACCCATGGTTCTATTACCTAAAAGAATCGCAGAATCACGATCGATGAACGGAATCTTACTGTAATCAGCCTCATCGATATCCTCAGAGAAGTTTCCTTCCGTAGTTTGCAGGATATTCGAATAGCGCTCAGCATTTCCCGGGAAAAGCGACAGCGATGTTACTGCGCCCAGAACACCAATGAGAGCGATAACAACAGGAATTGCCATAAGGTATTTAAATAGCTTTGCCTTCTTTGGACTTGCCTCCCGCTTACCTGCACCATTTTGATAGATTTGGCGGAAGACAAAAAACACTATAAAACTTGGAAGCAAAATAATGATTGCTACAAACCACCAAAGATCAACACTATGAATATTGATGGGAGGATGGAACCACCAATAACAGAAAGCAGCAATCAAGATAACAAGAATTGCCAAAACGATAAGCGAGCGTTTGCCCATTTCAGCGAAACGTTTTTTAAGGTGACTGAAGTCTGCGTTTCCACCATCAAAGCCTGAGCCACCAAATCCAGTCCCCTTTTCAGTATGAGGAGACCCTCCCATTGCCTGCTTTAAAAAATCAGACCAATCAATTGGACCGTGTTGATTCGGGTTGTTCATATATTCCTCCGAGTCGATTTATTTGAGGAATAATTGTAAACGAATACTACAGAAAAGTTAGATGATTTAACTATTTGTTGGAGAATAAAGAACAAAACACAAAGAGGCCGAACGGGTCAGCCTCTTTGATTCAAAAACAATACCAACAATACTACTTTACCAGCGAACGTAGGACATACTGAAGAATGCCTCCGTTGTAGTAATAAGCACCTTCCGTTGGAGTATCAATCCTTACTAAAGCCTTAAAGACAATTTCTTCACCGCTTGGTTTTACCGCCTTAATATCAACTAACGAAGGTGAAGGAAGCCCCTGCGAAAAATCAATAGGAGCAATGGTAACCTCCTCGGAACCATCCAATCCAAGAGATACAACGCTCTGCCCTTCTTCAAACTGTAAAGGAAGGATACCCATTCCAATAAGATTTGAACGATGGATACGCTCGAAGCTTTCCGCAAAGACAGCACGTACTCCTTGTAGCAAAGGGCCTTTCGCTGCCCAATCACGAGAAGAACCGCTACCATACATCTTTCCAGCAAAAACAACTGAGGGAATATTCTCTTCCTCATAGTGCATTGCCGCATTGAAGACTGGCTTGATGTTTCCATCGAGGAAATCTTTTGTCCAGCCACCCTTTCTACCATCAGCGAGCTTATTGCTTAACTTGACGTTCGCAAAAGTGCCACGCATCATCACCTCGTGATTACCGCGACGAGCACCATAGGTGTTGAAATCTTCTTCTTTCACTCCATGGTCAAGGAGATAACACGCAGCTGGAGAGTTATCTGAAATTGAACCAGCAGGGGAAATATGATCAGTAGTAATAAAATCTCCAACATTGAGCAACACACGTGCCTGTGAAATAGGTTCAGGTGGTGTAGGTTCTTTCTTCATACCGTCAAAGTAGGGAGCCCTACGCACGTAAGTTGAGTCTTCATTCCAGGCGAAGGTGTCACTTGCCTTTCTACTCAACGCACACCATGTTTCATCTCCATCAAAAAGCGATGCATTGGCAGCTTCGAAAATAGACGTTGTACAACATTTTTCGAGCAAAGACTCTATTTCTTCCTGATCGGGCAAAATATCACGAAGATAGACATCTTCACCCTGAGCGTTTTCACCCAAAGGTTCAGATTCGAAATCAAAATCCATCGTGCCCACAAGAGAATAGGCAATAACGAGCATCGGAGCCGAAAGATAATTCTGGGAAACATCTGGAGAAATTCTTCCCTCAAAATTACGATTTCCAGATAGGATGCTCGCCAACTCGATATCGTCAGCAATATCATGCATGAAGGGTAAAACTGGGCCAGAATTGCCAATACAACTCATGCATCCAAAGCCGCAGGTATAAAAACCTAGCTTACGAAGACCTGGCATAAGTCCTGCCGAATCAAGAATAGACTCCGTTGCCCTACTTCCTGGAGCAAGAATACATTTAACCCAAGGCTTTGGAGACAACCCCTGATTAGCAGCATTGCGCGCAAGAAGTCCCGCTGCCAACATCATGGATGCATCAGTAGCAGTTGTGCAACTTGTTACTGCTGCAATAGCTATTGCACCATGGGTAAGCTCATGAGTAACTCCGTTAATTTCTACGGGAACCCTCTTGCTTAAATCAACACCTCGAGCTTCGCATATTTCACCAAAAGCCTCTTTCATCGAAGAAAAGTCTTTTCTATCGTGTGGTCTTGAAGGTCCAGCGATACTAGGAACAACCGACGAAAGATCAAGGGTAAGTACTTTGCTATATTTGCGCTTCTGGGCAGTGGGGTCATTCCAGAATCCTTGAGCTTTAGCATAAGCTTCAACAAGAGCAACTTGTTCTTCGCTGCGACCCGTCAGCCTTAAGTAGTCTAATGTTTTGTTATCAACAGGAAAAAGAGTACATGTTGAACCGTATTCTGGCGTCATATTGGAAATACAGGCGCGCTGGGTTGCACTGAGACTATCTAGCCCTTCCCCAAAACACTCAACAAAACAACCAACTACTCCTTCTGCACGAAGCATTTGAGCAAACGTAAGAGAGACATCCATAGCGCTCACGCCCTCGGACAACTCCCCTTTAAGCTCAACGCCAATAACACGAGGGACCAACGTGGTAACTGGCTGACCAAGAGCAGCAGCTTCAGCCTCAATACCGCCTACTCCCCAACCAAGCACACCAATTCCATTAGCGGTAGGAGTATGAGAGTCGGTTCCAACAAGCGTATCAAAATAGGCAACTTCGTCTTCGCCTACCTCTTTAGTCATGACCACAGACGCAAAACGTTCAATATTTAGCTGATGACAAATACCTGCCCCAGGCGGAACAATACGTACATTTTGGAAAGACTCTTGAGACCACTTCAGAAAGTCATAACGTTCTTGATTTCTTTGGAACTCTAGCTCCATATTTTTATCGAGAGCACTTTCACAACCAGAAACGTCAGCAATAACTGAATGATCGATAACTAAATCACAAGGAACCTGAGGGTTAATGTTTTTCGGATCTCCACCAAGATCAATACAAGCTTCACGCATTACAGCAAAATCAACAAAAACGGGAACGCCGGTAAAATCCTGGAAGAGAACACGCGCAGGACTAAATTCTATTTCACTACCTACTTCCCCCTTAAGGCCTGCATCGACTAAACGTTTTGCCAACTCCGCTGCACGTTCGTCGGTTTCAGCTAAACGCAGAATGTTCTCCAAAAGAACCGTCAATGAATAGGGTAGTTTTTCATGATTTTCAATCGTACTAACTGGATAATACACATACGATTTATCGCCAACCTTCAACGTTGCAGAACGCTTCATGCTATTTCCTTTCATGTGTAGTAATTCTTGAAAAAATGATGGAGCTACATTTTTTCAAGAATAGAGACGAGCTCATCGGTAAATTCAGTACATGATGCGGCAGGTAAAGAAGATGAGGTTGCCTTGCGAATATCTGCAGTAAGTACTTTTCCTTCACGGTAAACTTGGCGAATAGCTTCACGAATCTTATTTGCTTGTTCAAGTTCTCCAAGATGATCGAGCATCATAGCGGCGGAAAGAATTTCAGCCGTTGGATTGCATATATTTTTGCCAGCAATGTCGGGGGCAGATCCGTGAACAGCCTCAAAGACAGCATATTCAGAACCAATATTTGCCCCAGGAGCAATACCTAAGCCGCCCACTAACCCCGCACATAAATCACTTGCAATGTCTCCATACAAATTAGGGAAAACAATAACCTCAAACTGAGAGGGATCAATAACGAGATTCATACAAAAGGCATCAATAATATTGTCGTTAAATTCAACTTTTCCTTCGTAATCTTTAGCAACCTCACGAGCTATTTTTAAAAAGAGACCATCGGAATACTTCATAATGTTTGCTTTATGAGCAGCGGTAACTTTTTTATATCCATGCTTCATGGCATACTCAAATGCAAAACGAACGATTTTTTCTGATTGGGTAATAGAAATTGGTTTAATGGAAATACCTGAATCTGGGCGAATAATACCTGCTTCTTTATCTGCGCAGAAGTTAATTAATTCAGCAGCACCTTCACTACCCTCTTCAAATTCGATTCCAGCATAGAGATCCTCAGAGTTTTCTCTTACGATAACCAGATCAACATCACTATATCGACCCCCTGCACCAGGAATAGACACAACAGGGCGTAAACAAACATTGAGATTAAGAGTTTTTCGGAGCGCAACATTCACACTTCTAAATCCCGTGCCAACAGGAGTGGTAATAGGACCCTTAATTGCCACTTTGTTTCTTTTAACCGATTCAATGGTAGATTCAGGAAGTGGCGTACCGTATTTTTCCATCTGAGAGGAACCAGCTTCAGCTACCTCCCACGTTATTTCGGCGCCAGAGGCCTGAACTACTTTCTGCATTGCAGCGGAAGTCTCGATACCAATACCATCGCCAGGTATAAGAGTTACGGTATGCTGCGACATTATCACTCCTTGTTTGTAGTGTTTTACATCAATCTAATTTAGATTATCAATTATCTGCTGGCTTCTTCTTTTAAGCGCGCCTTTGCCATGCTCAGCATCAAAGGTAACGCGAGCACGAAGCCCTTCCTTGACTGCAGGAGACAGCTTCCCCTCGGAAAATGAAATAATGGCAACAAGCATATCCTGATACTCAAAATCACCGTGATAGCATTGAATTGCCTCATCGAGCAATGGCCATATCTTTTCCGAACGATTCTCTGTCGTTGCTCCTAACTTACAGAGAAAACGCATGGCCGCAAGCCTTACTAAGCCATTATCCTCATCAAACAACGCGGTTTCTGCACCAACAAGAGCCTTATCGCAACCACGAGAGTCGAAAGGAACAAGCGAAGTAAGAATATCGAGCGATTCCCAACGCGTTTGAGCCTCAGGTCTGTTGAGAGCATTGACAAACGCATCGAGAAAAGAAAGTAAAGCTTCGGGATTAGCCTTAGCAATTTGAGCAAAAACCGAAGCCGCATTTTGACGGGTACGTCTCGATGATCCTTCCAGCTTCTCAGCTAAATCTGCCATGAGTTTTTCACTTTTTAATGCCTGCTCTGCAAGTTCCTTAATATTTTGTGACTTTTCACTCACAAATACCCTCCGATCCAATTTTTTTCATCTGGAATTAACCTATGATTTTTTATAAAAATATCCCATTTCATTATAAGTGTGCTGAAGAACAATGATGAGAGCAGCTACTTTTCTTTCTACGAGAAGAATAAAAAAGCCCGCGGAAGACCGCGGGCTTTAGAGTCACAGTAGTGAAATATAAACTACTCAGCAGCAGAGGTGTAATCACGCGTAACAGAACCATCAACAGGAACACCAGGACCCATTGAAGAAGTTACGGTAATGGACTTAACATACTTACCCTTTGCTGCAGCTGGTTTCATACGAATGATTTCATCAAAAACAGCACCGTAGTTTTCCGCGAGCTGCTCTGCGCTAAAGCTGCACTTGCCAATGATAACGTGACAAATACCAAAACGATCTGCACGATATTCAACACGGCCACCCTTAAGCTCTTTAATAGCCTTAGCAACATCAGGAGTTACCGTACCAAGCTTAGGATTAGGCATAAGACCACGCGTACCTAAGATTTTGCCCAAACGGCCAACTTTAGCCATCTGATCTGGGGTGGCAACCGTAGCATCAAAGTTGATGTTACCAGCCTGAATGTCAGCAATAAGTTCATCAGAACCTACGATATCTGCACCAGCCTCTTCAGCTGCTTTAGCTGCTTCACCTTCAGCAAATACTGCAACGCGAACAGTCTTTCCGGAACCATTAGGAAGACTTACGGTGCCACGAAGCTGCTGATCTGCCTGACGAGTATCAATACCCAAACGGAAATGAGCCTCTACCGTTTCATCAAAGTTTGCTGGAGCGATTTCTTTTACCAAAGAAAGTGCCTCAAGAGGAGCATAAAGCTTTTCTTTATCTACCTTTGCGGCTGCTGCTTCATATTTCTTAGCCATTTAATTTATCCTTTCGTGGTCATGACGAGCCAAAATGCTCTGCCACTTACGCTACGTTATTCTGCGTCTTCGCCCTGAAGAATTGCCTGAAGACGACGAGTGATCTTGTATTCCTTCTTAGGAGCACGACCCTCAATAGTTACACCCATAGAGCGTGCAGTACCAGCAACAATTTCCATAGCTGCTTCAATGGTGTTTGCATTCAAGTCTGGCATCTTAACCTCTGCAATTTCGCGAAGCTGCTGCTCGGTCAATTCGCCAACCTTCTTAAGTTGAGGAATACCCGATCCACCCTTAAGACCAAGCTTTTCCTTAATCAAGAAAGCAGCTGGAGGGGTTTTGCAAACAAAATCGAAGGTTTTATCTTCGTAGATAGTAATTTCAACAGGAATGATAGTTCCTGACTGGTCCTGCGTTGCTGCATTAAATGCCTGGCAGAACTGCATAATATTAACGCCCTGAGCACCCAAAGCAGGGCCAACAGGAGGAGCAGGATTAGCAGCACCTGCTGGAATTTGGAGCTTAACAAAGCCCGTTGCCTTTTTATCAGCCATCTCAGTGGTTCCTTTCGACTGAAAACTAATTTCTACTATGACAAGCGCGGTGCGAGAAGCCCTGTCCACATACAGGCGCAAACACACGCATTGTAATCAACTTAAATTTTTGCCACCTTATCAAAAGAAAGCTCAACAGGGGTTTCACGACCAAAGATAGAAACCAAAACCTTTACTTTTCCTGACTCAGGGGACACCTCGGATACCACACCATCAAACTCTGCAAGAGGACCAGAAATAACCTTAACGGACTGGCCAACTTCAATACTCGTTGAAGTTTTCTTTGGTGCTTCATGACTCGTACGTTTCATGATTTTGTTGTACTCTTCACGAGTAAGCGGAGAAGGATTACCTTGACTCCCAACAAAACCAGTAACACCTTGAGTGTTTCGTACTGCAGCCCAGCTACGGTCATCAAGTTCCATACGAACAAGAACATACCCAGGGAAAACCTTCTTTTCGGTTTCTACCCTACGACCACCATCTTTGATCTCCGTAACTGATTCGGTAGGAATTTCGATAGCGAAAACATTGTTCTCAAGACCCATTGCCTCAATGCGATTCTCGAGATTTTTCTTTACCTTATTCTCATATCCAGAATACGTATGCAATACGTACCACTTCTTAGTCATGAACTACGCTCCCAGGCTTGAAATTGCAAACAAGATTGGGGTTACTACCCAATCATCCAGAACAACAACAAAAACACCGAAGAAAATCAGTGCAACAACTACAACCCCACTCCACTGGAGCACTTCCTGCTTGGAAGGCCAGGTTACACGACGAAGTTCAGAGCGAACATCGGAAAGGAAACCAAAACGGTGCTTCTTAAATTTAGGAGCCTTTTTAGTTTCTTTAGCGGGCTTAGAAGCAGGCTTCGTCTCCGCAGAATTTTTCTTGCCAAAGAAGCTTTTCTTGGGAGCTTCTTCAACAACAGGAACAACATTGCTCTGCTCAGCTGCACGAGCTTTCTTTGCTGCGCGATTAGCAGATGCTTTTGCTTTCTGTGTTTTTGACTTCTTTGCCATATAACTTCCTGCTCTGGAAATCCAATAGTCTATAACGCCAAACAAGCAGCTTCATCGAGCTGCTTATTAACAAGCTGGCAGGCCAGGAGGGACTCGAACCCCCAACATGCGGTTTTGGAGACCGCCGCTCTACCAATTGGAGCTACTGGCCTATATATTGCCTAATCTTAACGAGTTTCCTTGTGCATAGTGTGATGACCACACCATTTACAATATTTTTTAAACTCAATACGATCAGGATTATTCTGCTTGTTCTTCTTGGTCGTATAGTTGCGGCGCTTGCACTCAGTGCATGCCAATGTGACCAAAGTACGCATGAATTCTCCTTTTAATTACTTTTCGCATTGCTTGCTTTACACATGAACATGCGGACAGTGAAGCCCGCCAAAGCGGGCTTCACGTACATGCATTAACAAAAGATTGTTATTTGATGATCTTGGTGATACGACCAGAACCAACGGTGCGACCACCTTCGCGAATAGCGAAACGAAGACCCTCTTCCATAGCGATAGGATGGATGAGCTCACCACGAAGCTCAACATTATCACCAGGCATAACCATTTCGGTACCTTCTGGAAGATGAGCAACACCAGTAACATCGGTGGTGCGGAAGTAGAACTGAGGACGATAACCATCGAAGAATGGGGTGTGACGTCCGCCTTCTTCCTTGGTAAGGATGTAAACCTGACCCTCAAACTCAGTGTGAGGAGTTACGCTGCCTGGCTTACAAAGAACCTGACCACGAAGAATCTCTTCGCGCTTAACACCACGGAGCAAGCAACCGATGTTGTCGCCAGCCTGTGCTTCGTCAAGCAACTTGCGGAACATCTCAATACCAGTGCAAACAGTCTTGGTGGTTTCTTTGATACCAACGATTTCGAGTTCGTCGTTAACATGAAGAACACCGCGCTCAACACGACCAGTTGCAACAGTACCACGACCAGTAATGGTCATAGTATCCTCAACAGCCATCAAGAATGGCTTGTCAACATCACGTTCTGGAGTAGGAATGAAGTTATCAACTGCTTCCATGAGCTCCCAGATCTTATCCTGCCATTCTTTTTCGCCCTCAAGAGCTTTAAGAGCAGAACCGCGGATGATTGGAGTGTCATCTCCTGGGAAGTCGTAGCTAGAAAGAAGCTCACGAACTTCCATTTCGACGAGCTCGAGGAGCTCTTCGTCGTCAACCATGTCGCACTTGTTAAGGAATACAACGATGTAAGGAACACCAACCTGACGAGCCAAGAGGATGTGCTCACGAGTCTGAGCCATAGGACCGTCAGTAGCTGCGATTACGAGGATAGCGCCGTCCATCTGAGCAGCACCAGTAATCATGTTCTTTACGTAGTCAGCGTGACCTGGGCAGTCAACGTGTGCGTAGTGACGAGTGTCAGTTTCGTACTCGATGTGAGCGATAGAAATGGTAATACCACGTTCACGCTCTTCAGGAGCCTTATCGATGTCTTCAAATGCGGTGAAGTCTGCATTTGCAGTACCATGAGAGCCATCATTTGAAGAAAGAGTCTTAGAAATTGCTGCGGTAAGCGTAGTTTTACCATGGTCAACGTGGCCGATAGTACCAATGTTAACATGTGGCTTAGTACGCTCAAACTTTTCCTTAGCCATTTTTCCTCCTTAAAAGGGGCGCCTATTACTAGGCAAGTTTTCTTTTAAAAAAGTAAGCTCACTAAATAGTAAGCGAATGAATTTGGTAGCGGTGACTGGATTCGAACCAGTGACGCCACGGGTATGAACCGTGTGCTCTAGCCAACTGAGCTATCTCGCCATATTCATTTTCAACACCGTTTTTCATAAAATATGGGGCCTATAGGGCTCGAACCTATGACCCTCTGCTTGTAAGGCAGATGCTCTCCCAGCTGAGCTAAGACCCCACATCAGTGTTTTGTCTGTCGGCTTTTTATCTGTATCACCAACCGACTTCGTTAGTATAGCATTCCACCCGCCAAATGTCAACACTAATTTTCAAATTTTTTCGATTTTTTCAACTTTTTCTCCCGCCACTCTTTCAGGTACTGCTCCTGTTCCAGATCTTCCCGTTCTTTCTCCCATCCTGCCGCCCGGCAGAGCGTCCATGCAAGCAGAAGAAATACGGCAAAAATCCCCGCCAGACAAACGATTCCCATCTTTTCCGACCGCCTTTCCTGTTCTGATTCTGCTAAAAAGCAAAGGATCTCCTTACTATTGTATCCGGAACGGCGGCGCTTTATTCCCTTTTCTGAATAAAAAGACAAAGCCGCCAGATTTCCCTTTCACCGGGATTCTGGCGGCTCCATTTTACTCAAAATTAAAATTCACATTCACGTTACGCTTCGTCAATCGCTTTTCCAATATCATGGCGGTAATATTTATTGTCAAAGTCAACCCATTCAACAGCCTTATATGCATTCGCACGTGCCTCTTTCAGGGTATCGCCAAGTGCTGTCACGCCGAGTACACGGCCTCCGTTCGTCACGATCTCGCCGTCCTTGAACTTCGTTCCGGCGTGGAAGCAGTAGTAGCCCTCATGCTCTTTGAATGTCGCAAGCCCACGGATCGGGAATCCCTTCTCGTAGGAAACCGGGTAACCGTTCGAAGCCAGTACAACGCAGACACACGCATTGTCTGCAAACTGCAGATCAATCTGGTCAAGCGTTCCATCGATGCAGGCTTCAAATACATCGATGATATCTGTTTTCATACGAGGAAGCACAACCTGTGCCTCCGGATCGCCAAAGCGGGCATTGTACTCCAGCACCTTCGGTCCATCCGGTGTCAGCATCAGTCCGAAGAAGATCACGCCTTTAAACGGTCTTCCCTCTGCTGCCATCGCATCTACTGTCGGCTGATAAATATATTTCTTACAGAAATCATCCACCTCTTTTGTGTAGAACGGGCTCGGAGAGAAGTTTCCCATGCCGCCGGTGTTAAGACCGGTATCGCCGTCTCCTGCTCTCTTGTGATCCTGCGCAGAACTCATCGTCTTGATCGTCTTTCCATCGACAAAAGAGAGCACGGAAACTTCGCGTCCCGTCATAAATTCCTCGATGACCATCTCATTTCCGGCACTGCCGAATTTCTTGTCGAGCATGATCGTCTTAACGCCCTCTTTTGCTTCCTCTAAGGTGTTGCAGATCAGAACGCCTTTTCCAAGCGCCAGACCGTCGGCTTTCAGTACGATCGGGAATTTTGCGGTTTCCAGATACTTCTCTGCCGCCTCCGGATCGGAGAATGTCTCGTATGCCGCCGTCGGGATATGGTATTTTTTCATCAGGTCTTTGGAGAACGCTTTCGATCCTTCCAGGATTGCCGCATTCTTTCTTGGTCCGAATACGCGCAGTCCCTCTGCCTCAAACGCATCGACAACACCGCCGACCAGCGGATCATCCATGCCGATGACGGTCAGGTCAATCTCTTTTTCTTTCGCAAAAGCAACGAGCTTGTCAAACTCCATCGCTGCAATATCGACACACTCTGCGTACTCCGCAATTCCTGCGTTTCCAGGAGCGCAGTAAATCTTGTCTACCTTCGGGCTCTGTGCCACCTTCCAGGCAATCGCATGCTCTCTTCCGCCGCTTCCTACAATCAGTACTTTCATCGCTCTTACTCCTTTATCTTTACGTGTCCGTCTTCTACCGTTACCTTTCCATTTGCAATCAGATCAATCGCACGCGGCATGATGACCCACTCGGCCTCTTCCATGACGCGCTGCTGCAGTGCCTTCGGTGTATCGCCCTCGTGCACTTCGACTGCCTTCTGCAGAATAATCGGGCCGGTGTCTGTTCCGCCGTCCACAAAATGAACCGTCGCTCCCGTCACTTTGACGCCGCGGGATAATACGCCCTCGTGCACTTTCAGTCCGTAATAGCCCGTTCCGCAGAACGACGGAATGAGGGACGGATGAATGTTGATGATCTTATTCGGATAAGCATCCACAATGCTCTGCGGGATCACAACCAGGCATCCTGCGAGCACAACGAGATCGACGTTGTACGACTGCAGTTTCGCCAGCAGTGCCTCGTTGAATGCTTCTCTCGATGCAAAGGTCTTCGGGGAAAGGCATACCGCATCAATCTCCTTCTTTTTCGCACGCTCCAGCGCATACGCTCCTGCATTGTTGCTGATGACAACGGAAACCTCCGCGTTTGTGATGGTTCCCTCGTCAATCGCATCCAGAATCGCCTGCAGGTTCGTGCCGCCGCCGGAGACGAGAACTGCTAATCTTAGCATAACTGTACTCCTTTTTCTCCGTTTTCAATGTGGCCGATCACATATGGCGTATCTCCTGTGGAACGGATGGCTTTCATCGCTGCGTCTACATCTTCCGGATCAACAGCCAGTACCATACCGATACCCATGTTGAAGGTGTTGTACATCATCTGCTCGTCGATATTGCCTTTCTTTGCCATCAGATCAAAGATCGGCGGTACGGTGTAGCTGTCTTTCTGTACAACGGCTACGGTGTTGTCTTTGAGCATACGCGGAATATTCTCGTAGAAGCCGCCTCCGGTGATGTGGCTGCATGCTTTTACGGTTACACCGGCATCTTTGATGGCGCGGAGTGCTTTTACGTAGATACGGGTCGGTGCAAGCAGGGTCTCGCCGAGGGTTGCGCCGAGCTCATCATAGTATGTATTTAAAGAATCTTTTGTCATATCGAAAACTTTGCGGACAAGAGAAAATCCGTTGCTGTGAACGCCGGTGGAAGCCATGCCGATCAGTACGTCTCCGGCTGCCAGATTTTCACCGGTAATCATGTCTTTCTTGTCACATACGCCGACAGCAAAACCTGCCAGATCGTACTCATCCTCCGGCATCAGGCCCGGATGCTCTGCGGTCTCACCGCCGATCAGTGCCGCATCGGACTGCAGACAGCCTTCTGCAACGCCTTTTACGATCGAAGCGATCTTCTCCGGATAGTTCTTTCCGCATGCGATGTAGTCGAGGAAGAACAGCGGTTCTCCGCCGGCACATGCGATATCATTCACACACATGGCAACGGCATCAATGCCGATGGTGTCGTGTTTATCAAGAATCATGGCGAGTTTCACCTTGGTTCCGCATCCGTCTGTACCGGAAAGCAGCACCGGCTCTTCCATTTCTTTGATTTTTGCCAGGGAAAAAGCGCCGGAAAAACCGCCAAGGCCGCCTAATACCTCCGGGCGCATGGTTTTCTTTACATGCTCTTTCATTAATTCTACTGATTTGTATCCAGCTTCAATATCTACTCCTGCGTTCTTGTAATCCATGGTGAACCTCCCTTGTCCTTTGTTTTTATTTACTGTAGTTACGGTATCCTGTTTCCTGCAGTTTTGCGTCTTTTGCCTCAACCTGCTCTTTCATTTCCTGTGTATATGCTTTCAGTTTTGCAAGCAGTTCCGGATCGGAAGTTGCAAGAATCTTTGCTGCCAGGATTCCGGCATTGGCACCGCCATTGATGGCAACGGTTGCTACCGGAATGCCGCTCGGCATCTGTACGATGGAGTACAGGGAATCACGACCTCCAAGCGATGTGGTATGCATCGGAATTCCGATGACCGGCATTGGGAAAATAGCTGCGCACATACCCGGCAGATGAGCTGCCATACCTGCGCCTGCAATGATAACCTTGAAGCCTTTCTCCTCTGCGGTTTTTGCATATTCGAAAAATACATCCGGCTCGCGGTGTGCAGAGATGATTTTCATCTCGTACTCAATTCCAAATTTTTCCAGCATGTCGGCTGCTTTGCTCATTACCGGCATATCAGAGTCGCTGCCCATCACAATTCCTACTTTAGCCATGTTGTTCTCCTTTTCTGATTAACTGTTCTAAGCGTTATTCATTAGTTATGCTTATATTTATGTTTTAATCATTCAGTTCTGCTTATAATATACTAAGCAGGCGTAGAAATGTCAACCCATAATCAGCCAAAAGGTTCATTTAATTCTTCCGTTCCCGGCAGGACGAAGCGTCCGTCCTCAATGAGAGGGATCGTCGTTCCGTCTGCTTTTTCGACCGCAACCGACTGCAGTTCGCGGTACGGAATCGTGATGTCCGTGTGGCATCCGAAGTATGCTTTCGACGGATCTTCTTTCCGTTTTGCCGAAACCTCGTTCTCGCGCGCGATTACTTCTTTTCCGTCCGGGTTGTACATCGGGCTGTCCTCCGCCCAGGCGTAGCAGGTGTCGCCCATCGCAAAATGCGGGCCCATCTTCTCTGCGATCAGGATCGGCAGTTTTCCGGCGATGCCGTACTGCTCTGCCATCACGTACGCCGTCGTGTTCGTTCCGATGGCAAACTCACCGATCGGCAGCGTCCTGTGGTGATACAGCAGGTTTTCTTCTATATAAGTACGATTGTCCTCTTCTTTTTCGAAGTTTGCGCAGTCATACGCGGTGATCATGCCGTCAGTCAGCGTCAGGCAGAGATCGCGGTAATACAGCTCGTTCAGGTAGACTCCCGTCACATGGAGCACGCCTGTCGTGCCGGTAAGACTCGGGGAAGTAAAGACCTGTCTCTTATACACATCTGACGCTGCCGACGAAGCTAGA
>ENA-OZFE01000518-OZFE01000518.1-human-gut-metagenome-genome-assembly--contig:-NODE-518-length-15596-cov-5.322695_pt1 | contig 15596 bp, 10 predicted proteins | sample MGYA00245077_ERZ653627 | MGnify/ENA primary metagenome ERZ653627 (study PRJEB26926, sample SAMN06165121) | human gut metagenome | biome: ENVO:00009003; feature: ENVO:2100002; material: ENVO:00002003...
TGCAGCGTAGTCTCGTGGGCTCGGAGATGTGTATAAGAGACAGGGCGGCGGCGTTGTATTCCGTAATTCTTCAAACGTAAGTGGCGCCCTCGATTCTTGGCATAATGCCAGAGCCTACGCCAACTCCTACTCCAACCCCTACGTTGGGCGCGTTATTGATGGCTATGCTTTTAGTGAGCTTGCGAACGACCAGAGCCTTGATAACACCGACCGCAACTACAAGATCAACAACTTGAATACTGCCGATACGAAGTGCGTGGTAACAGGCGATTCGTGGGGGCGTTATAGAGGAGTCGACAACAACAACCAGGCAATAACCACAACCATCAAAGACGCGCAGGGGTTGCTTGTGCTTTCTGCCATCATCAGTAGCGGTGCGGGTGGTGGCTCGGCAAATACGGCGACTACGAATGATGAATATGGTACCTACGCTGGTTCGCGGGCCTATTTGGGTGGCAATACGTCGAAAAATGCAACGTATCAATTCGGCAATCAGAGTTACGGCAAGGTGCGCAATGCCAGCTACGCTGCTGTTGGCAAGCCAGCTGCTGCAGCAGCCGATTTTGTAACAGCGACCAAGGATGACAGGTTAAGCCCGGGCAGTCAGAATGTTGCCGCACTCGACCAGACCACTGGCGACAACGTGAACTCTCCTTATCTGGTGGCGAAGTACGCTACGTGGCAGACGGGTAACATTTGCGCCGCGCAGGCATCGGGCATGGATCTGCAATTCGTGAACAGGACTGATGATATTGACTACGACATGACGCCTTACGGCACCGGTTACACGGGGCTTTCAGGTCGCTATTACTCCAACGCGTGCGCATCCAATAAGAGTGCCGATCGCGACCGCATTGTGCCGCTCGTGGCGACCATCAATGGAAACGGCGCGACCATCAAGGTGGGCGACAAGAACGGTACTGCCTACGACATCAAGGAATACACCAACGATAATTACAAGCTCACGGGTGTGGGTGCTTTGTTTGGCACGGTGACGTACACGTCCGATAACGTGGGAGGTAGCATCGGTACTGCCGCCGCGGATGAAAATGAAGCCACGGGAAACGGCGGCTATACCGTCCAGAACCTGAAGTTCGAAGGCTGCAACATCTCGCTTACGTACATCGACACGTCGGGTAAGGCGAGCGGCTCGGGTGATGCTGAGGTTGGCATCGGCCTTCTGGCTGGCACCACGGCAAATAACAACTCGCTGACGGACTATGGCAAGTATCATGCCGTTACGTTGACGAACTGCAAAATAAATGGTTCAGCTGGTGTTTCCAGCGTCGGTGGCCTGTTGGGCTCGTCTGGTTACGGAAGCCGCAAGGGTAAGACCGACAAGAACGATACCGGGATGGTGAATAAGACTGGGGGACAGCCGTCTCCAGTCAAGCTCTATGATTGCTCCTATAGCAACATGGGCATTTCGGGCGTTCAAAACGTCGGCGGCTTCGTCGGCAAGCTGAACACCGGTTCCCAAGGTGGCGTTTGGACAACGAGTGACATGGACGTTGCCAAGGATTCAACGATTGTGGCAAGCTCGGGCGACCCGAGGGTTGGTGGTGCTTTTGGCGTTAGCGGTGGCGCTCTCTTCGTGAACACCGATGCAAACACCAATCCAACAATCAACGGCGGGAAAGCGACCATCTCTGGGGTGACGCTGACTGTTCCAGCAATCGCTGGTAAAGTCGGTGGCGTTGGTGGCCTTGTTGGTAAAGCCGAGAACAGCATATATGCCTACAACTTGACGGTAACGGGTGATCCAAATACGAAGGTGGTATTCGGTCGAGCAGATGCAGGTAGTTTTAAAAACGCTGGCGGTATTGCGGGTAATATAACGAGTGGCAGCGAATTTAAATTTGATACGTGCGAAGTCAGTAATATCAACCTTGAGTCCCGTGAGGTTTCGGGCGGCATTTCCGGCAATATCTCTGGGTCGCCAGTAGCCACCTGTAATAACGTGGTGGTGAGTGGTGTAACCTTTGGTAGCTCGTATGCGGGTGGCATCAATGGTTCTATTGGCGGCACGCCAACGTTCAATATCACAAATGTAAAAATCGAGAAGAATGTATTCGAGAATCCGAGCAATATGTGGGAGGGTTCGAATAATCAGAAGAGCCGCTCTGGTGGTATATGCGGTGACGGCAAGGGAGTCTTCAAGCTTTCGAACGTCCTGTTCGATGGCAATGACTTCCAGGGAAAAAACGGCCAGGGTATTTTCTTTGGTGACACAAAGACTGACCTACGGGTCTATGCCGCGGGTATCGACATCAAGCCGATCAAAGGTAAAACAACCAGTGATCTACCGCCTTTGATGCTCGATACCGCTAAAGACCAGAGTAATGTGAAGCAGGTGAACACCGTTTCGTACGTGGCTTTCGGTGACTACAACGATACGCTTGTCGCCCCCGATGCGAATAAAACGCTCTATAGCGATGAGACAAACGATGATGGTACCCAAAAGGCAACCGAAGCTACCTCGCCCTATGTGACCACGAGCCCGACAAGCAGCATTGCTGTGAAGGTATCCAGTACCGACACTGATCGTTCCCTTTTTGGTGACGGTGCGAACGTTGACTTAGCTTCGACTATTAAGGGTGAGGCGGGCACAAACGTTGCCGGTCGTTACACCTACACCAACATCGGTGGGCGAAGTGACAATGGCGCTTACCAAAACGCTAACGATTACAGCGCAACCTCTGCTCAAAGCTACAACTCAGAGAACTCGTCTTCCTCGAAGCGGGTTGATGAGAATAAGGACTTCAAGGTCCTTGAGATCCCTGGTCAGGACACCACAACCGTAACCAATTACCTTAACCTGGTAACCAACGGCGGCTTTTCCGATGCGGTTCGCTTGAATAACGGCTCTAGCAAGCAGTATGTAACGGCCAAGGCTGAAAAGTTCGTGCTAGACGAAACCACGAAATCTTTCGTTAAGAGCGATGAGGTTGCATCGCTTTCGGTTGTGGGTAACGGTACCAGTGATATGCAGTTCCGTGCTTCTACCAACTGGGATAACGATAAGGGCCAGTTCACGCTTCTTTCCGTAACTTTCAACGACGGTGCCAATCACACCTATAAGGTCCAAGTTCCCATTGTGGTTAAGCGCTTGTTGGAGGTTAACTTCGCGGCAACCTATACCTACGGTACCAACTTCAAGGCAGCAGATTATTCAAACAAAACCGACCATGTGCTTACCGGTGCGGGAGATGCTATGACAGGGTATCTTACCTGGACTTACAACAAGGCTTATGGCACTGATACCGAATATGGCTGGAACACCTATCTTCAGGGTGGTGGCTCCATGAAATCGCTGAACAAGAAAATCCTGTTCAGCGGTAATGGAGAGAAGGGAACCTTGCCCGAGGGAACCCAGCTTACGCTGGTTGATACCGCGCACAACAACAAGGAATATCACTATACCGTGCTCACCGGTGGAGCTGATTCGGTTGCGTTGACCGATTTTGTGGACTCCGATGGCCCTGACGGCAAACACTATGAAGAGCAGTGGCTCAGCGAACTGATGGGAGTAAAAGCTTCTGGGCCTAAGGCTTCAGGCGCATGGGTTAAGACCGATGCGAATGACGCAAAAGCTGGTGTGCGCATTAAGACTAGCGCAGGCTATGACTACTACCGTCCTTGGGTATCTGGGGATACGAGTGATCGGTATGATCTTGCAATCGATGGCAACACGGAACCTCATCCATCCGAGAACTTCTTCTTGGTGGTTCGCGTGCCTAAGGGCTCTACGACTACCGTGGACGGCTATACGGGAACCTCGGTTGCCGGCGATGTGAATACGCGTGTCAACTACGTGCTGGGTTCAAATGAGAGCGAGACCGACATCCATGTGGGCACCGCTTCAACCTATAGTGTTGCCTCGGGCTATGGGCAAACGCTTACCGATACTTTGGCTGCTGGTGCTTCGGACGATACTCAGGAAATGAGTGCTGATACAATTAATTCGTTCAAGATGGATGTGACCGATACCGTAAGCTGCAGCAACGTATACAACAGTTCGGACACGCTGTATTACCAGCTGAACTCTTCGCTTGCAAGCTATAGCGGTTCTGACCTTACGGGCGCGAGCGGCTATCCTAGCGGTACCTCAGGCACCTATTCTTTTTACGTGAAGGTGGGGGACACCTATTACAAGCCCAGCAAATCGACTGATTCCGCAGGCAACGTGAAGTGGAGTTGGACGGCGGCTGGTGCAGGCGAGGCTGCGGTAAGCGGCAAGTTGTGGAACGCCGATGGTGGAGACATGCAGCTTGTTCTTTCTGATAGCGAAGGAACCCCTATTGACTTAAGCGGTATTCGTAGTATTGCAATTGAGGCAAATGCCTCGTTCTCTATTCAGATGAAGGCCGACCTGCAGATGTCGGGTCCTGCTTGCCAACAGGTTATTGCCGCTTCAGAAGACGCTTCGGCTTACACGAAGCCCACCTATCGCTCGTTCCTTTCTCCTCATGTAGATACGCTAAGCACGAGTACTATGACTGCCGATAACGAAGGCAAGATGCGCTACTACCGCAAGGGCGGCGGTACTTCCACCATTGCCCTTACGGCAACCAAGAAAACGCAGCTGGGCATCAATGTTGACGACTTGGGAACCGCTGACGGTACCATTGCGCTGGCGGCAACCTACGATTTGTCCAAGTTGAGCGGCGCCGACGAGAAGCTGAGCAAGGCGAAGAGTGCAACCTTCACGCTCACGCTGCAAAAGCGCAAGGATGACGGCAGCTACGAAGATGTTTCAGACATCGAGAAGTATCTTTTCGTTCAGCAAAGCACCCATCTGGGAACCGGCGCGCTAAGTGCCGATGGCAGCAGCATCGTGTTCACGGATACTGCCTCCAACGGCGTCCTTTTCACTCGCGATGGCAGCAGCCCCATCCTCAGGCACGGCTTTGTGGTAAAGGTGAACACCGACGTTGAATCGGCTCAGCATTTCTACGCTAACTACCGCTTGGTTATGACGGCGCACCTGTCTGGTGACGGCGTGGACGACACGCCCGTGAACGCTTCTGGGTCCGTGGCGGGCTACAGTCATTCCGACTACGTAACCTACACTTTAACCCGCGTAAACATGAAAGGCATCAACCATAGTTAACCTTAAGTCGCGCGTAGGAGAAAAAACGAATTTCAACAAAAGTAAAAAAGCAACCTTGAACGAGTTAGTGAATTGATCGAATCCACCGTAAAACGAGGTAATACCTTGATAAGAATCCGTTTAAACAAAGCAACAACGTAGCGTGAGATTATTTGTCGAGGGTTAGGGCAGCGAGCTAATGATTTGGTTACATGAGTTTTAAGTCCCTAATGTTCTATGTTTGACGAGACCATGTGCTTAGTGCTTAAAGGTGCTATGCAAGGGGAATTCGCGTAAAATGAAGCGTTGCGTGAGTTTTACCCATGGTTGGTTTTGTGGAACGAAGGGAGGTAAGCTTCAGTGGAAGAGATGCGCGATTTGCAACAGCTGAGCAGGCGCTTTAAACGCCTGTTGGTGACGCTTATTGCTACGGCGCTCGCAGCCGTGATGGTTACCTACGCTTGGTATATCTACAACGCCAATCGCCATATTACCGATGTGAAAATGGCTGCTGGTACGGGTGCAACCTTCCTTATTTCCGATGAGTATAATGGCGAATATAAGTCTAATGCTGGCCTTTCGTTTCAAGGATTTTTGAACCCTGTTTCAACCGATAGTATCGAAAATGGTTTTCAGAAGGTTACCGGCTTTACAGGGGGTACCACGCAAGATTCGTTGCTGGCCACGTTTTTTGGACCAGCTCAGCGCTCTGACTACTATGAAACTACGCTCTATTTGGCTACCAGTTCACTTCCCACTGATGTATATTTAGCAGACATTCGCTTTGATGATATAGACAAAGCAAATCCTATTTCAACGGCGCTGCGGGTAGGTTTGGTGGTTCACCAGCCGGGTGAAAACCAGCCCGTGGTCAATCAATACGTGTTTGAACTTTCTCAAGAGCACAATCCTCAAGCAAACTACAATACCAAAAACGGCAAGGCGGGCGACGTTTTAGACAGCACCAAAACTGATGGCTCCACGGTAACGTTTACTCCACTGAACTCCACTAACTATTGTGAATACGACGAAGAAGCCGGCAAGGTTACTAAGCCTGGCACCAAATTGGTAACGCTTCCCGCAGCCGTTGATGGTGCCAGTCATAGCGTACCCGTGCAGGTGGATGTGTACGTGTGGCTTGAAGGCTGTGACGAAGATTGTACCAACAACCTGTATGGCACCAGCCTAGCATCGCTTGCACTGCTCTTCGCGGGAAGCCAAGGGTAGGGTGCGTATGGCGTTTATACAGAACAACGAACAGGTTCGTTTAGGTAGCGTGTTTTCTGCGCGCAAGCGCATGGTTGCAGCGGCTGCCTGGCTGGTAGTTTTGGCGCTGGTTTTGAGCGTTGCTACGTTCGCGTGGTTTTCCAACTCTCGCTTTACCAACGTAGAGCCAGTGGCGCATACCGTTAGTGAAGATGGTTATGACTTGCTCATTTCTTCCAGTGAACAAGGTCCCTTCTCTGAACAGTGTCAGTTGGCTGCTGCCGAGAAAACGCTGTATCCCATTTCTACCTCCGATCTTTCCAATTTTTGGCGCGCTACCTTCCAAAATGCCAGCGGCATTACCACTGACTATTCGGATTGCACCTCCCAGCTGGGCGAATATGCTTTAACGGGCACGTTTTATCTGAAGGGTTCTCAGGCACCGCTTTTGGTGTACTTATATCAAGGTCAAATGAGTGTTTCGGCCGACTCTCAGCTGTTGGCTGCAGCGCGCGTGGGTTTTGTCATTCAAAGTTCTTCGGGTACGTATACCTATATTTTTCAGTGCGATGATTTAGGAAACACCTCCCAGGCAGCCCAGCAACGCACTACTTCGCAAAGCAATGTAGTGGTGAATGGACAAACCTCATGGAAGTATGTCTCCGATCCTGCTCAGTCTGTTGCCGCATACAGCATGGAAGGCTCTGGCAATACGCCAACGGCTCGTGCGGGTGCTACGCCCCTATTTACACTCGGTGCCAATGAAGTAGCCAGTGTGCGTTATTTTGTGTACATGGAAGGCTGCGATGCTAACTGCATCACCGAAGCGCAGTCTAAGGATATTTCTCTGCAGTTCGCGTTTGCGGGCGCCAAGGCTTAAAGGAGGCACCATGAGCGCGAATTCTAACAGAGCAAAGTTCAGGCTAACTCAGGCTGGTACAGCGTTTGTGTTGGTGGTGATAGTAGCCGTACTTATTACAGCTACGTATGCGTGGTTTACCAGCAATGCGGTGGTGAATACTAATTCTGTTTCAGTTCATAGTGATGAAAGCAAATTGGTGGTTGAATTGGGTGATGCCTCAGCTGATCGTTGGAGCAGTGAAGGTGATGTTGCGTTTTCCTCTGATAGTCCCAATCCTCTTACGTTGTACCCTGTTTCCACCTTTGACCTTGAGGGCTTTGTAGAGTGCACGCGTACCGATGATCGGGGTCGTGCTGTGCACTTTGAGAAGGCAGAAGATGGTCAGCATTTCTACCATGGGTGGGTCGATGTGCGCGCTAATGTCACCGGCTCGGGCGCTTCGAAGGCCGCTGGTACGGTAAATGTGTATTTGGGCGATACTTTAGCTCCTGAAGGAGCTAATGCTGAGCTGTTGAAGGCAACGCGTGTGGGTATTAAGCTTTCACGCAACGGTCAAGTGGTTCAGAGTCGTTATTTTACGCTCGATGATTCTGCGGGTTCACATCGTTCAGAGCACCCAGCAACCGCTCCTTCTCTTCCTGGATATTCCGAAGGCATGTTGCTTGGTTGGGAGAATGGGGAACTGGCCTGCGCAAACGACAATGCTCAAGACTATACTACCTACCTCATGCTCAGCGATGAAAACGCCATGCGCCCGCAAAATGCATTGCTTGCTATGGACTTGGGACAAACGTATCGGATGGATGTGTATTACTACATTGAAGGCACCGATTTGGATAGTGCTGATTATCTGTACAACGACATAGGCATTCTTCATGTTGACTTATTTGCCGTGCTTGATGGGCAGGGGGCGTAAATGCAACAAGAACAAAAGCAAGACTTGCGCCATCGCTTGGCGGCTACGGTGTTGTTAGTACTGTTTGCCCTGGTGGCCATCGTCATGGCATCGTTTGCGTGGTTTTCTATCTCCGATCAGGCAAAAGCTCGCCAGTTAGCTCTTAACGCTAATGCCGGCAATGCCTTACGCTTTGACTTAGACGCACATGATAGCTTCGATCAATACGTAACAACCTTGGGTTTCGATCAAATATCTGCGCGTATCTCTTCGGAACAAGGCGTGAATATCGATACTTCTAAGCTTCAGCCAGTAACCACCTTTGATGGACAGAACTTCACCTATGAAGATGGCTCGGTTGCCCAGGCTCAAACAGGGGCATATCTTGAATTCACGTTGCACTTTATCAGCCATGAAAATGTGATAGTGCGTCTTACCGGTGAATCGGGTAGCAAGGGGGAAGCGGGAACGGCGTTTTCTTCTAACGTTTCGGGCTTGCCGCAGGCTATGCGTATGAGCTTTACCTGTGATGGGCAAACGTGGATATACAATCCCAATCTTGGTGCAAGCTCAACAAGCTCGGGTAGTGTAACTACGTTCGGAATTGTGTCGGGAAGTTCAAACCAAGAGGCTAACATGTTTAGCCTGATTGCGGACACAGATAAACCCACTGTCGTCCGAATTTGGTTGGAGGGAACCGACCAAAATTGCACTAATATGATTAAGGGTGCCGATTATTCGGTAACAATGCGCTTTGAAGGCATTGAACAGCAAGAACAGCAGTAACGATGATAACAAGCAAAGGTTGTTATATAAGAATACAGGCGTTTGTTATATAAGAAAGGTCGAAATGAGTACGGTTAAAAAAGCTGCATCCATTGTGATCAGCGTTGTAATGTGGATCATTATCCTGATTGCAGCGTTATTTGCATTCACCACGCTTGCTACTAAGGAGGATGGCAGCGTTTCGAACCTAGCTGGGTTTACCCCTCTTACGGTTCAGTCCGATTCTATGGCACCTACGTTTGATGAAAACGATCTGATTTTCATTCAGCAGTGCGACCCTTCCTCTCTTCAGGTGGGCGACATCGTTACCTTTCATGCCATTATTGATAATCAGTATGCGCTCAACACCCACCGTATTATTGCTATCAATGAAGTGAATGGCTTGAATAGCTACACCACCAAGGGCGATAACAACGAGTTGGCTGATCAGCATGTAATTGCTGATGGTGATATTGTGGGCAAATATGTGTTTAAGATTCCGTATCTAGGCAAGGTTATAGATTTCCTTTCGAGTACATGGGGCTTCCTTATTGTGATTGTGGTGCCCATGCTATTGTTCTTCATCTATCAGGTGTATCATCTGGTGATTGTAGGTATGAACCTGAAGCGTGCCATGACTGAGGAAGACCGTATGAAGCAGGCCGAAGCAATTGTTGATCGTGAGCAAGCTCAGTCTGTCGAGTCGGAACGCGCAAAGGCTGAAGCTGCGCGTGCTGAAGCAGAGGCGGTATTAGCGGAAGCTAAGCGTTTGAAAGCTGAGGCAGAGGCCAAGCTGGCATCTGCCAACTTTTCCGAGGGTACAGAATCTGGCTCTCAGAGTGGGGGTTCGGGTTTTGCTGATAGCGAATCAGGCTCTACGGATAGCGGATCAAGTTCTGATTCGAAGTAAAGGTAACTAGTGCGCGCACACTGGGGCTTGCGCCCGGTGTGCGCTTTCGCTTTTAAGAAAGAAGGTGAACCGTGAGCGAGTTTTTGAGCTTTGCCTGGGAGTTGCTGGCAAAGGTGGTATATAACATTGTTGCGGTGTTCGCTTCCATACTAAATTTGTTTATTTTTGGGTGGGTTGACTACTTCAATATTTTTCTTACGTACTTCAATACGTTTGATTTGGTGGGTAAAATCGGTGCAGTACTTCTATTTGCGCTGCTCATAGCCATTCCTGTTCTTATTGCCATTATTGTGGTGCGTCGCTGGAAACTGCATCGTGCCCTTAAAAGCGATACTTCCGACAACAAAACGCTGTATCGTGAAATTGGTCGTTTGAACAAGCAGGTTTTGGACCTTATGGACGAAAAGAACAAGCTTCTTGCTCTAAAGGTTAATGCTATGGGAGGCACACAGCGTATTCCGTATGTGGGTGCTTCTGCGCTTACTGATGATTCCATTCCGACGGTTGCCAATGTGGTCGGGGGAGGTTCGCCAGCGGGCGGTGAAGGGGCTGGTGTGGTCGCAGGTTCTGCTTCACTTTCGCTTGATGGCGATTCTGTTTCGGGTGCTGCGGCAGCTATGGCTAAGGCCACGGTTGAGGCCAAAACGCTTGCCGAAGAAAAGGAAATTTCTCTGGCTACTCGCTTCCCCAAGCTTTCGCAGGTAGATTTGAAGTATCGCGATTGGCAACCGCCCGCGTACGATAACGACATTACGCTCGAGCATTTTGCGGAAGGCTATCGAGAATTTGCTTGCAACGAAATGGGACTGTATTACTCTTCCGAAGTGGTACGTCGCTTTGTTGCTGGTATGGCAGCGAGCAAGCTGCTTATTTTAGAAGGCATTTCTGGTACGGGTAAAACTTCGCTACCTTATTCGTTTAGTCGTTATATAGACAATCCAGCCACCATTGTCTCGGTGCAGCCTTCGTATCGCGATCGCACCGAAGTGTTAGGTTACTTCAACGAGTTTTCTAAACGCTTCAATGAAACTGAGTTTTTGCGTGCACTCTACGAAGCGGGTCTGCGCGAAGACCCAAGCCTTATTGTGCTTGACGAGATGAACTTGGCGCGCGTGGAATATTACTTCGCCGAGATTCTTTCGGTTTTGGAAATGCCCAGTCATGACGAATGGGTGCTTGATTTGGTGCCTACCGCTTGGGCAGGGGATCCAAAGGCTCTCAATGGTGGAAAAATCACTGTTCCTGATAGTTTGTGGTTTGTGGGTACTGCCAATAATGACGATTCCACCTTCACTATTACCGACAAAGTGTATGACCGCGCTATTCCTATCGAGCTGAATGAGCGCGCCGATTCGTTCGAGTGTCCGCACCATGAGCGCGTGCATGTTACCAGTGATCACCTGCAGTATCTATTCCAGAAGGCCAAGGTAGAGCACGTGGTTTCTGAAGAACTATTGGAAAAGATGCACAAACTCGATCAGTATCTGCAAACACGTTTCCGCCTAGCGTTTGGCAACCGTATTATCAAGCAGATGTATGACTTTATTCCTGTATATGTGGCGTGTGGCGGCACTGAACTCGGCGGTATGGATTACATCATAGCGCGTAAGGTATTGAAGAAGTTCGAGTCTATGAATGTCAGCTTTGTACGTGACGAAATGAGCGGACTTATCGAGTACATTGAAAAAACCTTTGGCGAAGGCGGCTTGCCCGACAGCATTTCGTATTTGCTAAGAATTCAGAACATGTACTAGAAACCGGCGCGGGCGTTCATGCAATGCTCAGGTATGTTTACTTGTGGGGTAATAAATGTCAGACACCATTCAGGATTTATACGGCAGCTTTTCCGCTCAAATGGAGCCTATTCAAGAGGAAGATCGCTATTTTCGCTACCTGTTTGAAATAGCGCAGGCTTCCGATACTACCATCGATCAGCAGCGTGAAGAGTTGGTTAAGGTGGTTGATGAAGAATGGATTTCGGTAATCGAAGATTCGCTTGATGCTATCAATAGCATTATTGAAAAGCCGCGCCGCTTCATTACTACCGAAGAAGAAGTGGTGCCTGTTTCGTTAGCGAAGAGGATTTCTGCCGATAGCGTGCGTCATCTGAGCCAAAATACGCAGTTTTTGGCGCCTTCGGATGATGGCGGTATTCATCCTACCAAAATCTTGAATGTAAATACGGCTGAAACGTACGATCTGTACGAAAACCGTTTTGTGTACCATCTTATTCAGCGTTTGCTTACGTTTGTTGACAAGCGTACCGATGTGATTTTCTGGTCTACGGGAAATGAGATTCGCAATCGTTTTACCATGCACAGCAAGATTGGCGATGCGTATGAAGAAATTGAGTACAACGTAGAAATGACGGTGAAAGACCGTCAGAACTTTGCCGAAAACGACGCTGACAACGTTGATACCTTTATGCGCATCGATCGTGTGCGCCGCCTAGTTATGACACTGCGAAATAGCTCGTTTTGTCAGATTATGGAGGGGTGCTCGGTAGTGCGTAGTCCTATTCAGCGCACCAACCTTATCATGAAAGACCCGAATTATCGTAAGTGCTTTCAGTTGTGGCAGTTTATGGAGCGCTATGACAAAGTGGGCTACAACATTGAGGTAAAAGATTCTGCGTTGGCCTTTGACGATGAGTATATGGTTCAGATGTATACCAATCTCATCAATAATTACGCGGTGTTCAAAAGTCTTATTTCTGACGATCGTAATCTATCTGAGCTTGTGAGCGAACAGCGCGAGCCTGTGGCGCCAAAGTTCATTACGGAAATCAAGGAAGAGTTTGTAGACAGCTGCGATATTCCCGATGTGGAAGTACGCAAGGTGTTTGTCGAAGAGGTTACTCAGGCGCAACTTGATGCTGAAGAGGCGCTCGACGAGCAGCGCAAAAAGAACAAAGAGCTGAAAAGCAAGGTAAAGGCGCTCAAGGTGGAAGTGCATGCGTTAGAAGATGAGTGCAAGGAGCTTTCCGAGCAGCTTGATCAGGCTAAAGAGCGTGAGCAGGGCTTGACTCAGCGCATGCAGCTTGCCGAGGCAGATTTGGATGAATTGCGTGATTCTTTGGAAGATGCCGAAGAGGGTAAGCAAGCCGCCGAAGAACAGGCAGCTCAGGCTCGTTCAGAAGCTGCAGCTGAGGTTGAGCGTATGCGCATGGAAACGGCGGTAGAGGTGCAAAATGCGTTTGATGATGCCGCCAACAAGGTGGCCGTAGCAAAGGAAGAGGCCGCGGCTGTTGTTGCGGCTGCTAAGGCAGAGGCTGCTGCTGCCGTTGAGGATGCGAAGATTCAGGGTCAGATCGCGCTCGATGAAGCCAATGCTCGGTCAGTTGCCTTGCAAGAACAGGCTGAATCTGATCTTGCAGCCGCAAGGGCAGAGACGCAGGCAGCTAAGTCTGATGCTGATACACGAATCGCGGCGGGAATGAGAGAAGCTGAACGTCGTCTTGCTGCGGTATGTGATGAATCTGAAGCTAAAATTCAGATGGCGAAAAACGAGGCCGAAGAAAAGAAACAAGCTGCAGAAGAAAATGCTAAAGCGCAGGTGGAGGCTGCAAACGCCTCTGCTGAGCATATGCGTCAGGTGGCTGATGCTGAGCTGGCAGAATTGCGTCAGCAGATGGATGCAGCTGCAAATGCTCATAAGGAGGCAGCTTCTAAAGCAGAGCAGCGACACGTTGACGAACTCGCGCAGCTTAAGCAGGAGTTCGAACAGCGCATTGGCCAACTGAATGCTCGTTTGGAGCAATCTGAACGAGCTCGAGTTCGCGCAGAAAAGCGTGCTGAAGGCAATAGGCTTTCGAACTACCTTCTTGCTCGTTTGCGTGGCGAGGCCGTTCCTGCTGCATCGGGCAACGATGATTCTATTAACAGCGAACTTGCCAGCCAGAGCGCTCAAGGTGGCAAAGTTATACAGGACGCTTCGAGCGGACAGGGTTGTGGCTCTGATTCTGATGGTTCACACGATGCTATGGTTGAGCAGCGTGGCGCTGTTGGGGAGACCAATGCGGGTTCTGGTGAGTCTAAGGTAGCTTCCCGTACTTCTTCTGAGGTTTCTTCCAAGGGTGGCCGCGGGTAATGAAATACGTGCTTCGCATTGTTAATGTGTTAGCGGCGGTAGTTATTGCTCTGGCGTTGGTTGTGCTGCTGCGCACGGTCTTTACGCCCGCGGGCGAGGTTCCTTCGCTGGGTAACTATAGTTTTATGCGTACGCTTACGGGTTCCATGGAACCTGCCATTCCTGTGCATTCGTTTATTGTTACCGAAGCGGTTGATCCTGAGAGTCTTCAGGTGGGCGATATTATTACGTTCCGTTCTACGGAGTCGAAGCTAGAGGGTGCGTTGAATACGCACCGTATAACGAGCGTGTATGAAGAGGGCGGTCAGCTCATGTTTCATACCAAAGGTGATGCCAACGCTGTGGAAGATTCTGAACCCGTGTCCTCGATAAACGTAGTGGGTAAGGTAGTGTTTATATCCGCAGCGCTGGGAACTGTGGTTTCTCTTTTCTCTAATCCGCTGGTGTTCTTTCCGTTCGTTGTGGTGCCTTTGGTTTTGCTGTTGGGATTTGAGCTTGTTAAGCTGGTGAAGTCCACTAAAGAAGTGGCTCGTGCCGAAGATGAAGCAGCATTGAGGGCTGCCGTTGAGCAGGTGCGCCGCAAGCGAGCTGCCGAGAAGGACAAAGAAACTCCAGAAGAATAGAACGACGGACAACGGAGCTGAGCGGACAATACCCTCCGGCTCCGTTGTCCGCTCGCTGTTATTGCTGGTTCGGTTTCATTCTGCTTACAACAACGGCGCAGCCAATCAATGCGACACAGCTAAACAGTAACGAGATAAATGCCCAGATAGGAGTATTGTCCCCTGTAGCAGGAGTGGCGTTTATCTTGGAAGTGTTGGGGGTATTGTTGTCAGGTTTGACGTTTTCTGCTGCGATGCCACTATTGCTCTCGGCTTCATCCGCTACCTCACCTGGTCCAATGACCGTGAAATTGGCAGTGCAATAGCCATCCTTAAAAAAGATGTTGATTTTATACATACCTACAATAAGGCTCGAGAGATATTCGTTTTTAAGTGTTATTACCGTTGATTTTGAGTCGGCAGTGACAGTGTAATTTTCGTTAGGAAAAATCGAGCGATCCACGACTAGGCAGTTAAAATTCGAAAAAAGTCCATTGATACGGAACGATAGAGTGTCGTGACTCTTCTGGATGAATACGCCGTTATCACCTTCGATAACCTTATAGGGTGATTCGGGCAGGTCTTTAAAGTCTTCCTCATAGGGGACAGTCGTAGCCTTAGTGTTGGCATCGGGGGTTGCATCGCTGACATCGTCAGAAGCGTTAGTCTTGGTAATCGCTTCGCTACTGTTGCTGGTATCGTCAGCATTTTTGTGGTTGAGAATAACCCCGTTACCACCGATAGCATCGTTGGTGCCGTCGATTGCGCTGTTACCCTCGTTAGCTAGCGCCATTCCGGGCAACAACAATAGCGTCACGCAAAGTACGAGAAGCATGCTTGAACGACGTTTTGCCATAATTTCCCCCTCCGTCGTTTTGTTACTCTCTGACGATCGAATATTTGAAGCTAGGTCTTTTTCACTTTACCAAAAAAGGACAACCTATTCAGATGAGCTGTGTCTCATTCAGCAAAATGGAGCAGCATGCTCAGGTGAACTAGCTTTCACTATGCTTCGACAGAAAGTATTTAATTAACGGATCCTAACTTGTAACAGATGATTTTTCTTCCTCATTGCAGCGGAAGGCAAGTTATAGGGCGAAAGAGGCTTCGAAATACGGCAAAAAGTCTATCCCCTGTCTCTTATACACATCTGACGCTGCCGACGAAGCTAGAAG
>ENA-OZFE01000547-OZFE01000547.1-human-gut-metagenome-genome-assembly--contig:-NODE-547-length-15013-cov-5.695213_pt1 | contig 15013 bp, 10 predicted proteins | sample MGYA00245077_ERZ653627 | MGnify/ENA primary metagenome ERZ653627 (study PRJEB26926, sample SAMN06165121) | human gut metagenome | biome: ENVO:00009003; feature: ENVO:2100002; material: ENVO:00002003...
ATCTACACTTCTAGCTTCGTCGGCAGCGTCAGATGTGTATAAGAGACAGACTTTCAGCGGTGGAAAGGGAGAAATTCTTTGCTTTCAGCAGTTCCCCTACCTTCTCTTCCGTCTTCATACCTTATTATATATATGCAATATACTTTTTCCTTATAAAGTGACACGTGAATAAGCCGGCGCTTCCATCGGGCAGAAATCCTTATCCAAATACTTGAAGTATCCGGTTATGGCAATCATCGCAGCATTATCCGTTGTATAGCTGAACTTGGGAATGAAAATATTCCATCCATACTTCTCAGCATGTTCGCGGAATGAGTTACGCAGACCATTGTTTGCAGATACACCACCTGCAACGGCCACATCCTTTATCTTGTACTGTTTTGCCGCTTTACGCAACTTATCCATCAGAATATCGACAACAGTAGCTTCCAGCGATGCCGCCAGGTCTGTCTTGTGATGTTCGATGAAATCGGGGTCATCCTTTATCCAGTCGCGCAAGGAATACAGAAACGAAGTCTTCAAGCCGCTGAAGCTGTAATCCAGTCCGGGAATATGCGGTTTGCTGAAAGTAAAGGCTTTAGGATTTCCCTGGCGGGCAAGCCGGTCGATAATCGGTCCGCCGGGATAACCCAGTCCCATTACCTTGGAGCATTTGTCGATGGCTTCACCTGCAGCATCATCAATTGTCTGCCCCAGGATTTCCATGTCGTTGTAGGCCTTTACTAAAATAATCTGAGAGTTGCCACCGGAAACCAGCAGGCAAAGGAAAGGAAATTCCGGCTGCACATTCTCTTCACCTTCCGCTTTAATAAAATGAGCTAATACATGTCCGGTCAAGTGATTGACATCTATCATAGGTATCCCCAACGCACGGGCGAACCCTTTGGCAAAGGACACACCCACCAGCAAAGACCCCATCAGCCCCGGACCGCGCGTAAACGCCACGGCACTTAATTCTTCCTTGGTAACTCCGGCACGTTTCAAAGCCTCGTGCACCACCGGCACTATATTCTGTTGATGTGCACGCGAAGCCAGTTCGGGCACTACCCCACCATAAGCTTCGTGAACAGCCTGACTGGCAACGACATTCGACAGCAGGTAGCCATCCTTGATGACCGCTGCGGAAGTGTCATCACATGAAGATTCAATTCCTAAGATTATTGTACTCATAGTGTTTATTTACGTTTAAACGCTGCAAAAGTAGTGATAAAAGTAGTATCCATAACGTATTATTTCATATTTTTGTTGGCTGAATTAAAAAAATAACCGCCTATCAGAACGCTGAAAACGACAGTACGCTGGATAATCGGTATAGTGTTAGGACTCTATATCGGAATAATTTTGCTGCTGAACATTCCTTATGTCCAGCACCGCATGTCTGTACTCGTTGCCAAGGAGCTGAGCACCGTATTAGGCAGCGAGCTCACAGTAGGGCGGATAAACATAGGACTGCTAAACCGGATTATCATCGACGACCTGGTGCTGAACGACCAATCGGGAAAAGAGTTGCTGAAAATAGGCCGTCTGTCCGCTAAGTTCGAGATACTGCCGCTATTCAGCGGAAAGATATCCATCGGTAACGTACAGCTTTTCAGTTTCAATGCCAATCTGGAAAGACCTACTCCCCAGGCAAGCACCAACTTCCAATTCGTGCTCGATGCTTTCGCTTCCAAAGACACCGTCAAGAAGAAGAGCAATCTGGACCTGCGCATCAACTCACTCCTGATACGACGCGGAAAGGTATCTTACGATGTGTTGTCGGCCGAAAGCACTCCGGGCAAGTTCAACCCGCAACACATCCGCCTGTCCAACATTCTTGCCAACATCTCGCTGAAAGCGCTCCAGAACGACTCGGTCAATGCTGCCATCAAGCGGATGAGCGTTGAAGAGGAGCACTCCGGCTTCGAACTGAAAAAGCTGAGTCTGAAGATAATAGCCAACAACCGGAAGATGCGGATAGAGAACTTCGCCATAGATTTGCCCAACACCTCTTTGGCAATGGATACCATCCGTATGGAATACGACAGCCTGGAATCACTCGGCCATTTCACCGATGATGTCCGTTTTTCGTTCCGTATGCTGCCTTCGGAAGTAGCATTACAGGATATATCGGCATTCGTGCCTGCCTTCAAGCCCTTCAAGGAAAAGTTGAAGTTGGAAATGGAAGCCGCCGGAACGGTCAACCGGCTCAACTGCCCGAAACTGCTTATCTCTTCCAACGATCACTTCCTGCTGAAAGGCAATGTATCCCTGCAGGATCTATCTCATCCGCAAGATGCATACATATTCGGCAATCTGTCCAATTTATATGCCGACCCGGACGGCATTGCATTCTTTGTACGCAACCTGAGTAAAGATTACAAAGGAGTTCCTCCGGTATTGCAGAATCTGGGCACGGTATCTTTCCGTGGAGAGATTTCCGGATACTTCACGGACCTGGTGACCTATGGCGAAGTCCGCACGGATATAGGCACCATCAAGACAGATGTCAAACTCAGTTCCGACAAAGACAAAGGCTATTTCGCTTATTCGGGTGCGGTAAAGACAACCGGATTCGAACTGGGCAGGATGCTGAACAACGACAAGCTTGGAAAAGTCACCTTCAACATGGACGTCAAAGGCAATCATTATGCCCAAAGATACCCCGCCATTACCATGAAAGGGCTGGTGGCATCCATAGACTACAGTGACTATACCTACGAAAACATCACTTTGGACGGAGAGTATAAGCAAGGCGGCTTCAACGGTAACGTATCGCTCAACGACGAAAACGGCGCCATACAACTGAACGGCTCTATCAATACTGCCGGCAAAACACCCACATTCAACTTCCGTGCCGCTATCGACCATTTCCGCCCTAACACCCTGCACCTCACACCCAAATACAAGGACACGGAATTGGCCGTAAAAATAAAAGCCGACTTCACCGGTAGCTCCATCAACGACATGAACGGTGAAATCAACGTCGACAGTCTCCAATACATCGCTCCGGAACAGAACTTCTTCATGGACAACCTGCGGATTGCTGCCACTCAGAGCGACGAGCGCCAGAAACGGCTGACTATCAGTTCCAACTTCCTGCGCGGTACTATTGAAGGCGACTATTCCTATCAGACATTACCCGCCAGCGTGCTCAACATCATGCGGCGTTACATCCCGGCTCTGATACAGCCCGCCAGGAAACCGCAGAAAACAGAAAACAATTTCCATTTCGACCTCCATATCTACGATACGGAGATACTCTCCACCGTATTCCAGATACCGCTGAAAGTATATACCCACTCTGCTCTGAAGGGCTATTTCAACGACAAAGCGCAACGGTTGCGCGTAGAGGGGTACTTTCCACGGCTGAGTTACGGCGGAAAGTTCTTTGAGTCGGGTGTGGTTCTCTGCGAAAATCCGGGTGAACAGTTCCAGGCAAAAGTCCGCTTCACCAACCGGAAAACAACCGGCGCGGTAAACGTAGCCCTCGAAGCCAAGGCAAAGGACGACCGGATACAAACCATATTCAACTGGGGAAACAGCAGCGCTGTAACTTACAGCGGCAAGATAGCGGCTCTCACTCAATTCGTCCGCAACTCTTCCCAAGAAGCTGGCGACGACAAAATACACACAAAATCCTCCCGCCAAGCCCAAAAAGAGAAACCCGCCCTGAAAACGATTGTCAACGTACAGGAAACGAACGTAATCCTCAACGACACCGTATGGAAGATACACCCTTCGCAAATCGGAGTCGACTCGGGCAAAGTGCACGTTAACAATTTCTACTTCAGCCATAAAGAACGTCACTTGCAAATCAACGGAACCGTATCCGAACAACCTCAGGACACCGTACGCCTGAACCTGAAAGAGATAAACATAGGATACGTATTCGATATAGCCGACCTGGGTGTCAACTTCAAAGGCGAGGCCACGGGCCCGGCATATGCCAGCGGAATACTTAAAAAGCCGGTAATGAGTACCGACCTCTTCATACGCAACCTCGGCTTGAACGAGGGTCTTTTAGGCGATGCCAACATACACGGCGAATGGCATCACGACGTGAAAGGCATCTACCTGGATGCCCGTATCCGCGAGAAAGACATTGCCAAAAGCCATGTATACGGATACATCTACCCCATAAAACCCACCAGTGCGCTCGACTTGCAAATCGAAGCCGACAGCACCAACCTGAAGTTCATCCACCACTACATGCAGAGCATCACCCCCGAATTCAACGGGCGTGCCAGCGGCCACGTACATTTCTACGGCAAGTTCAAGGCACTGACAATGGAAGGCCGCGTATTCGGTGACGCCTCCCTCAAGGTAGATGTACTCAACACTACTTTCTCCCTGAAAGACAGCATACTTATCGAACCGGGCGGACTTACTTTCCGCAACAACCGCATCTTCGATACGCAAGGGCATCAGGGCAGAGCCAACGGTTACCTGCACTACCGGCATTTCAAGGATTTGGAATACCGCTTCCGGTTCGATGTGGACAATATGCTGGTTATGAACACCAAAGAATCACCCGACTTCCCCTTCTACGGCACAGTGTATGGCACAGGCAACGCCACCATTGCCGGCAATGCGGCAGACGGGGTGAATATCGACGTGGCAATGACCACCAACCGCAACACCAACTTCACTTATATGAAAGAAGGTGTCGCCTCGGCAGTGAGCAACCAGTTCATACGCTTCGTAGACAAGACACCGCGCCGCGTGCTCCAGGATTCCATCATGCTGATGTCCGAATACGAGCAGGCGCAGAAAGAAGTCATGGAAAAGGAAAGTGACACCGACATACGGCTGAATCTCCTGATAGACGCAACTCCGGACGCCACCATGAAAATCATCATGGATCCCATTGCAGGAGACTATATCAGCGGTAAAGGTACGGGGAATATCCGCACCGAGTTCTACAATAAAGGAGATGTAAAGATGTTCGGCAGCTACCGTATCAGCCAGGGAGTTTATAAATTCAGCCTGCAAGAGGTTATCCGCAAGGACTTCATCATCAAAGACGGAAGTACCATCACCTTTAACGGCGCGCCGCTCAATGCCACCCTCGACATCCAGGCAGGCTATCTTGTAAACTCCGCTTCGCTGAACGACCTCGTTCCCGATGCCGGCAATTACGTCAACCAGACCAACATCAAGGTTAACTGCCTCATGGCGCTGACCGGACAGCTCACCTCACCGGACATCAAAATGAGCCTGGAACTGCCCAACGAACGCGATGAAGTACAGGCATTGGTACGGAATTATATCCCTACGGACGAGCAGATGAACATGCAGATACTCTACCTTTTAGGTATCGGCAAGTTCTATACTCCGGAGAATGTGGATGCCACCGGCAACTCCAACATGATGTCGAGCGTGCTCTCATCCACCCTTTCCGGACAACTGAACAATGCACTCTCGCAGATTATCGACAGCAACAACTGGAACTTCGGCACAAACTTCAGCACCGGAGAAAAAGGCTGGACGGACATGGAATTCGAGACAATGCTTTCCGGGCAACTGCTGAATAACCGCCTGCTCATAAACGGTAACTTCGGCTATCGCGATAACCCGATGGCGAACACCAACTTCGTAGGCGACTTCCAAGCCGAATGGCTCGTAAACCGTTCCGGCGATATTCGTCTGAAAGCGTATAACGAAACCAACGACCGCTATTATACCAAGACCAACCTCACTACCCAGGGTATAGGCATCATCTTCAAGAAGGATTTCAACAAGTGGAATGAACTGCTCTTTTGGAACAAGTGGAAATTGAAAAGGCTGAAAAGAAAACAAGTGAAGGAGGATACGTCCGCCCCGGACAGCATCCCCCAGAAGAAATCCCGCCCGGAAGCACAATCCAAACGGGAAAGGAAGGAATAAACGCATGCTTTCTTAAAAAATACCCTTCCCGCTTTTTTCCCACGGGAATCAGATACAAACAGACGGTCTGTTTGCACCGAACAGACCGTCTGTTTGTGCCATACGAACCATCTGTTTCACTCCGGCAGACCATGCGTTTTACCCTATCTTAAGCCACTTTTGGCATGGACAGCATTCCGGACACCCCGGCGTACACCTATAAAGACTGTCCTTCAATGGATTACGCCCTTAAGCGGACAGCCTTCCGAACATTTGCCGGACACATAAGAAATAAAGAAAGAATTGATATATTAAAATATATCAGTACTTTTCTTCCTTGAAACGTTTTTGACCTTCAAGAAAAGTTCCGCCCGGCATCCCCCACTTGCAGATAATGGCAGTTATCCGCAAGCGTTGCCCGCAAACAAACAAAATCCAATAAAATGCAATATATTATATCGCGTGCGGTAATGGCGCACGCAAAGACTGTAAATATTATAAAACTAACGGATCATGAAAGATTTAACAACCTTTACGCTTTCAGTCATACAGGAGCTGGAAGACGAAGGGCGGTTCGGAACCGCCCATGTATACCGCAGCATGCTGCGGGCTTTCCAACGGTACTGGGAAAGCCAACACCCCAAAACCGAAATACGGATGCGGAAAGTGTTTGATGTCGCCACGATACAGAAGTTCGAAAGGCACCTGCTGGAGAGGATGCTCAAGCTGAACACCATGTCAACCTACCTGCGCATGTTGCGGGCCGTATACAACCGCGCGTTGCTGGCGGGCCTCACCGGATATGTGCCCGGACTGTTCAAGCATGTATATACCGGAACCCGTGCCGACGTGAAACGAGCCCTGCTCCCCGCCGAAATGGGACAGACCCTTGACACCTCCGCTTCCGTGCGCCGGGAGCTGAAAGAAGCGCAGATATGGTTCGCCTTGCTCTTCCTGCTGAGGGGCATGCCCTTTGCAGACCTTGCAAGGCTGCGCAAATGCGACTTCAAGGACGGGGTAATTACCTACTGCAGACAGAAAACGGGAAGACAGATACGTGTACACGTCACCGCCGAAGCGGCAGAGCTTATCCGCCAATGCGCCGACCGCCGCACGGGCTCGCCCTACCTGCTCAACATACTGGGGGACGAAAACTGCCGTTTCCCGCTGGGAAGGCGTGAAGAATACCGACATTACCAGCAGGTCTTGCGGAGCTTCAACCGGAAGCTCAAACTGCTGGCAACCGCACTCGGACTGAGAGGAAAGCTCTCCTCCTACACCGCACGACACACATGGGCCACAACGGCGTTCCACACCAAAGTCACCGTGGGAGTAATAAGCAACGCACTGGGGCATTCATCGGTAAAGGTCACGGAAACCTATCTGAAACCCTTCGAAAACGAAGCGCTGGACAAGGCCAACAAGAAAATTATTGCTTACGTAAAGAAATGCGGAAACCGATAAGGATGGCTGGGAAATATTTTCTGTATATTACTATGATACAGATTATTACAAAGGAATTACTTTGTAGGTAACGGGAGATATTCCTACCGCAAAAGTAATTATAAAACTTGAAAAACAAAACAAAAAAGATAAAATCTTATCGGATACGGCGTAAAAGACCGGCAGCAGACAAAACAGAACAAACCAACCCCAACCTATAGAGCAATAATCAGCCTGCCGCCTTCCGAACGGAAAGCAGGAAAACGCCTGTTGTATAAATTTTACAGATATACAACCCGGCTACACACGTGGCAGACGCTTCTGCAAGATGCCTGACGGCAATCTCCCGTTACCTACAAAGTAACGAACGGATACCCAAATCAAACAAACAAGAAAACTACATGATAACGCCCAGAACACAGACTGCCATTGCAGTACTCAAATGTATTTATGCAAGAGACTACGGTACTTGCATAAAACCGTGCACACTTACCGAAAAAGAAAAACAAGCACTATTATTACAACTTTCCATCGCAAAGTTCATCCTTCTGAAAGACACGGAAAATCCGCTGGAAATACAATCCTACATCCCTGCCAGAAAAGCTGTGGAAATATCCCTGCTGGATATTCTCGAAGCCACAGGAGAATATCTGAACTGCAACCGCCCCATTACCGAGCAGTTCTATGCACAATACGGAAGAGCCGCCCAGAAACTCGGAATAATAAACCAGATAGCCAGAATATACTTAAAGGAAATTACACTGACAGATTTATAAAAGGAGGACAATAAATTGAAAAAGATAAACTATATCATAATATCGGCTTTGTTTGCAATATTGCCTTATACAAGCAGACTGAAAGCGCAAACCATAGCTGTAAAAAGTGACCTGCTCACCGGAGCACTCTCTTCTCCCAATCTTAGTGCAGAGGTAAAACTCTCCGAACGTTTTACGTTGGAAGCCGGATTCCATTACAACCCTTTCTCAATAGGCAAAGACAAATACCTGAAGCACTGGTTTGTACAACCAGAATTGCGCTATTGGATGTATCAACCCTATAAAAGAAGTTTCTTGGGGATAAATCTCATGTATGGAGTATACAACATAAGCAAAATAAAATTGCCTTTCGGAATATTCAAAGGAATACGCTCGTCAAGATACGAAGGAGATTTTGTAGGAATAGGAATATCGTATGGCTATCATTTTATCCTGTCTTCCCATTGGAGAGTGGAAACAAGCATCGGAATGGGATTTCTTCACACCGGATATGAGCGTTACTATTGTTCGAGTTGCGGAGAAAAGACAGGAGCAGGCAATAGAAACTTCATTGCACCTACCAAAGCGGCAATCTCCCTGGTATATATAATAAAATAATGACAAACAATAACAAATTACATATTAACACTTAAAAAAACAGATGCATATGAAAACAAACAATTTTTTATGGGCAACATTGGCAACAGCCATCCTTACACTGACAGGATGCAGCAGTGACGACAACGAACTGACAGTTCCTCAACTGCAAGATAAAACAGCACTTTTGGAACTGCGTCTGATCGGGAATGGAATAAATACCAAAGCAACCGGTGACAATTTACCCACGCAAGCCGAAGAAAACACTGTAAAGTATTTCACTGTTGCTATTTTCAACAGCGACAACACCGTAAATACCCTGCACACTGTAACCGAAAACACAGCCTCGGCAACAACCATCAGCTGCACACCGGCAACAGACTGTACAGGTATCGTAGTAGCCAACGCTCCTTCCGATAGTTATTTTACAGGTGTACTAAACAAGGACGATTTCTTGAAGAAAACCATCGCATTGGCGGATGCACAAACCAAAGACTGCCTGCCTATGAGCGGAAATATAAAAGACAAGAACGGCAACACCACTTTCACGTTAAGCGCAGGCGACAATGACGGAATAACCGCCCAATTAAGCCGGCTTGTGGCAAGAGTATCGATAAGCAGCATCAAAACTGACTTCGACCCCAAAGGGCAGTACTCAGCAGCATCGTATGAGCTGAAAAACATCTTTGTCCGAAATGCAATAAAAGAAGTGATACCGGGCACAGGCGAATACAGCACAACGAAAATGGAAACCCCTGCTTACCTGAGCGGAAACTACGACAGTTCCAACGGAACAGCAGATTATCTGGCAAATACGATAAACCCTGCTACGGATGTAAAAACTGAACATCAGACCAACTACTGGTTTTATGTTCTTCCAAACGAGGAAACCACCCATACGGCATTGGTACTGGAAGGTACATTCAAGAAAAACGCAGACGATACGGGAAGTACCATCTATTACCCGATAATCATCAATAAAAGCCAGAGCGGAACAACCATTACCGGAGGTTCGGGCACAGGCACTTCAAACATAGCCCGTAACACTACTTACAGCATAAAAGCCACCATCAAAAGTATAGGTATTGCAGATCCTATGGGAGATATAACCCCTACTTCACTCCAACTGACGGTAAGCGTGGCGGACTGGGCATTGAATATTGCCCAGGATGTGACTTTCGAATAAAACCTGAATAACAAGCAATACTTTAAATAACTATGAAGTTTCTCCGAATATCCATACTTACGGCACTACATGTATGCCTCATATTCCTGCACACATCATGTATACGGGAAGAGATGAACGCCTGTGTACAATACAAGCTGAACACACAGGCAGTGGATGAACAAGGAAATGACCTGACCGGAAACGGGGTACTGGAAAAATCGGAAGTTTATCTGTTTGGAGAAAAAGGATTTATAAGAATGATACCGGCAAAAGCATCGTTGGAATATCTCTTTGGAAACCATAAGAGCGAAAGGCTGACACTCGTAGCATGGGGAAACATCAAGGAAGACACCTTGATTACTATCCCCATCCTGCCGGGAACCTCCATCGAAAATGCACGCCTGAAACTGAAAAGACATACCGAAGGCAACCATCTGCCTGTAACGGATATGTTCTATTGCCGCAAGGAGCTGAATAATACCGCCACAAGAAGCATACAGGAAGAAAGCATCACATTGGTAATGAAAAGAATAGCAGCAGGACTTAGCATACATACCCTGCACCTGGAAGAGCAATATCCCCGACAAGAAGAAAACTATACACTTCTTATAAGAGGCACGGGAACGGAAATGGACTTCACAGGTAAAGTGACAGGCGAAAATGCCGAGTACAAGCCGCTATCCATTACCGATGAGCAAGGCAATGTACATGTTCCCCCTTTCAGGATTTTTCCTACTGGGGAAGGAAAGGGCATAGAAATAGACATATACAGAGGGCAGGATAAGGTATGTACAGTGGAACGGGACAATGAAGGAAAACCTCTCTACGTAATGGCAGGAAAGCAAACGGACATTGAAATTGATTTCAAAAACACACAAATAAAAGCAACAGTAAAGGTCTTGCCTTGGGGAGAAGTGAACCAGAACACAGAAATCTAAGTAAGGAGAAGTATGACACAATTATTGAAATACAAAAGTGGTAAAATGACCGCATTATCTGTTATAGCCTTCACTGCAACCATTGTTGCCATGTTAGCATCATGCGATACCGCGCAACTCGAAATTCCGGAAGTGCAACTGACACTCCGCCTTTCGTTACCGGAAACAGGAGAATACGCACGTACACGTGCTATCACAGCCAATGAAGAAAATGCGATAGATATTGAACAACTGAAAGTATTGGTCTTCAAGGTAGAAGGAACTTCCGAGCTCTTTGCCTATGAAACTCCGCAGATACAGTTACAGGCAAACCGGTATACAGTGACCCTAAAACAAAGCCAAGCGGAAGAAAAGTACAGATTAGTTGTCATAGCCAATGCCGGCAAACAATTACCGGCCATTCAGGAAAACACTCCTAAAGACGAGGTACTAAGAAAAATTACGTTCAGCGCCAGCGGCAACTGGAACACGGCCAGTCCCTCAGATTACACTCCTTTTCCCATGTGGGGAGAAAGTACCACTGCGCAATCGATAACTTCTGCCACTACTTTGGGTTCCATCACCTTGCTTCGAGCATTGGCGCGTATAGATGTGGGCTGCGGACTCAAGGAAGAGACAGCAACAGGAGTCAGCGGATTCGCACTAAAAACCGTCAGCATATACCGGACTAACAATAAAGGCTATGCTGTCCCCGTAGACAGTAAGACAATCACCGACAATGTGGTTTCAGCCGTATCCGTACCTTCTGATGCCGGCACCAATGATGCCCTGACCTATACCTGTACAGATGATAAATCATTGCTACGGACTATCTATATAGCAGAAGCAGAACAGGGAACCAACAAGGATAACAATATATGTCTGGTCATAGGCGGGATTTATACAGGAGATACATATTATTACAGAGTGGACCTGACCGTCAACGGGAGTTATATTCCTATTAAAAGGAATTGCCGCTATATCGTAAATATCAAAGCTGTGAACAGCATAGGCTATACAACAGAAGAGGAAGCACTCTACGGCGACATTGTATTGTCCGTTACTGCCGACTTGTCGGCAGAAGCATGGGGCAGCCAGACAGAAGCGGGCAAGGGAACAATAACATTACTCTAAAAACAGTATAAAACAGATGGCAAAAATCATATCCTATACAATATTCATACTATTATTCGTAACCGGATGTAGTACCGATGAAACGGAATATTTTCCAGAAGATAATGTATTGGTCGAAATCAAAGCGCCACAGACCGATGGGTGGAGTACAAAGGATTATATCAACACCCGGAATTGCCCGGAGAAAACAACCGTACGGAAAGAGGAAGACGGACTGAATATAAAAATACATACGCTTCCCGATACGAAGAGAACTGCAAAAAGCGGCATAAATACCCGCTGGGCGAATATGGAAGATAACATCACTTTCAGGGTGATAGCCTACAAATGTGCAGATGTCGCCAATATTTCAACGGCCAATTATGCCGGTTACGGAGACTACAGATTATCGGGTAGCAGCGTGCAAACGAACAAGAAACTATCCCTTCTAATAGGAACTTATACGTTTGTCTGCTATTCTTTTGGCAATTCAAATTCCTTAGCCGGCTTCGATAACAGTACAACCAATATACCAGTTTCAAACGGACAAAATTTCATGACCTGCATAAAGCCTAATATCAACATTAACAAAGCGGAAGATAGTAAATACACTTTGGACAATATTGTATTCAAACACCTGTGCGCACGATATAGAGTATTGGCAAAAGCACAAAGTGGAAGAATGAGTAACATCACAGCATGTTCCGGTTCCATAACATTGCCTAAAAAGACAGCAGTCTATTCATTTACCGACAACACATTGAATGTACAAGAAGAGAATACAGAAACCGTAAACATACTTTGGAACAATCCGGACGCCATGGAAGTATATAGCGAATACATATATTTACTTCCTCAAAACTCTGCAAAGATAACCGTCAGCCTGGATTTTACTGTTGGCGGAAAAGCCTACACAAACAAAAGTATCACAGCGGACGGATTGACATTTACTGCAAACAATACATACTACAGCAGCATAGATTTTAGTACAGACCAAGGTTACATAGTCGGAGGCGTAATATGGGCCAACGGAAATCTTTATTACGAGAACAATGAATATAAATTCTTTCCGAATACAGAAGACTTCATAGGAGGTACAAATACCGGCGAAATATTCTATTATAATGCACTGCTGCCATATCCATCCCTTAAAACAGATCCTGTAAAAACCTGGAATCCGGCGAATGACCCATGCAGTAAAATCGCTCCGGCAAACACATGGCGCACTCCAAGTTCCAAGGACTTCACCAAGTTACAGGAAGCAGGTTATACGATAGATGCAGTAAGTGGGAGCAAGAAAGGGTTCAAATTCGGCAATACGCTTTTCCTGCCGTATTGCGGTTATCTGCAATCCTTAGTTACTCCATATTATAAAGACAAAGACTATCGCGGATTATATGCCACTTCCGATTACAAATATATATTTGTATTTTGGAACAGTGCTTATAACGGAAAAGCCGGATGCAACATGCCTAATGACTACAACTGCCCGTGGGATGCTTTTTGTATCCGGTGCATTCGAGATTAACACCGGTCTGGCAGATTTGCTGCAATACCTGTTGTACAGCACTACCTATGACACAAAAAGCCAGCTAATCCATTGCGAGTTAGCTGGCTAATTCTATAATATTTTCCGAAAAATCTTAGGGGTTCTGCGCAATGCCATTAAAACGGCACAGGCCCGTCCAATCCCACCCCGCCAAACGGATTGTCCGTTTGAGGCATATAGTCGGAGGCAGACGGGGGCGGTGGCGTAGAGGGACTGCCGATGGGCGCATTCATACGCGAACCGAACGTGGCTCCTCCCATACCCTCGGTAGGCGGCGGAATAACCATATCGTCTTCCGGATTCTGGAAGCGGGTGTACTGGCCGATAAAGCGCAGGCGCACATCGCCCACGGCACCGTTACGGTGCTTGGCTATGATAATTTCCGCCATGCCGCGCAGGTCTGTGCCGTCGGCGGAAGTATAAATCTTGTAATATTCGGGACGGTGGATGAAGCACACCATATCGGCATCCTGCTCGATGGCTCCGGACTCGCGAAGGTCGCTCAACTGCGGACGCTTGCCCTCTTCCCCCTCACGGTTCTCTACACCACGGTTCAACTGAGACAGGGCAATAATGGGAATGTTCAACTCCTTGGCCAACCCCTTCAACGAACGCGAAATCGTACTCACCTCTTCCTGACGGCTGCCGAACGACATGCCGCTGGCATTCATCAACTGCAGGTAGTCTATGATAATCACCTTCACCCCATGCTCGCGAACCAGACGGCGGGCCTTGGTACGAAGTTCGAATACGGAAAGCGAGGGAGTATCATCCACGTACAGAGGCGCATCCAGCAGGTCGCGCAGCTTATAGTCCAACTGCTGCCATTCGTAATCGGCAAGCTGTCCGCTTTTGATTTTCTCACTCGGTATCTCGCACACGTTGGAGATAAGACGGTTCACCAACTGTACGTTGCTCATTTCAAGGGAGAACAAGGCAACGGGATTGCGGAAGTTCACGGCAATGTTCTTCGCCATAGAAAGCACGAATGCCGTCTTACCCATGGCAGGACGGGCAGCTATGATAATGAGGTCGGAGTTCTGCCAGCCGGAAGTCATCTTGTCCAGTTTCGTAAATCCGCTCTCAAGACCGCTCAAACCGTCGGTACGGGCGGCGGCTTTCTGAATAAGGTCGTACGCTTCGGCAATGACCGGATTGATTTGCGTATAGTCCTTCTTCATGTTCTGCTGCGAAATCTCGAAGAGCTTGCCTTCGGCTTCCTGCATCAGGTCGTCCACATCGAGCGTCTCGTCGAACGCTTTGGACTGTATGTTACTGGTGAAAGTTATCAGCTCACGCGCCAACGCCTTTTGGGCAATGATACGGGCGTGATACTCGATATGCGCAGAGGATGCCACCTTGCTGCTGAGCTGGGTGATGTAGAACGGGCCGCCCACCTCTTCCAAATCTCCGCGCTTGGCAAGCTGCTCCTTCACGGTAAGAATGTCCACCGGTTTCTGATTGACGGCAAGGTCTGTGATAGCGGAGTATATCAGCTGATGCCGGTGTTCGTAAAAAGATTCGGGACGGAGAATTTCGCTCACCAGCGAATAAGCGTCTTTCTCGATCATCAATGCACCCAAAACGGCTTCTTCCAGTTCCGGCGCCTGCGGCTGGATACGCC
>ENA-OZFE01000553-OZFE01000553.1-human-gut-metagenome-genome-assembly--contig:-NODE-553-length-14878-cov-4.511165_pt1 | contig 14878 bp, 12 predicted proteins | sample MGYA00245077_ERZ653627 | MGnify/ENA primary metagenome ERZ653627 (study PRJEB26926, sample SAMN06165121) | human gut metagenome | biome: ENVO:00009003; feature: ENVO:2100002; material: ENVO:00002003...
CTGTAAAGTTTTTTAACTTTCTTCAATTTTAGTATTGACTTTTTATTTGCAGGCTGAAGTAACGAGAATGCGACGCGCAGTTTTCAAACATTTCTTCTGTATCCAGACTTCTGCTGTAGTACGCAGTCATCATATCCGCTGTGATCGATTTTCCAAATCTTCTGGGGCGGCTGTTGCAGATAAACTTCGATGTTGTGTCAATCACACTGTTGGTGTATTCCAGCAATCCTGTTTTATCGATATATATTTTTGAGTTTAATACGTCCTGAAAAGCATTCACCTTTGAATTAAAAAAATCGTCCCACAGCATGCCGCCCCTGTCTGTTTTTCGTTCTCGCTGTCTATCGCCATTTTATCATTCACTTCTGAAAATAGCAAGGCAGACAAAAACAAGGAACATCGTTCCATGCTCCCCGTTTGTCCGTTTCTTTTTCAGTTTTCTTTTGACGCATATAATTAATTTTTTACGTCTGCTCTTATACCGCAAATTTTTCCACCAGCGCCACTGCCACCTTCATCACCCCGGCCAGTACCATCACAAAGATTGGGTTCTTTTTGCCTTTCTGCAGCAGGATGAGGCTGATGATAAAGATCACGACAAGACTCCAGTTCGTCTGCGCCAGCCGGATCACGGTATCTCCTTCACTGCTCCAAAACGCCGTGACCAGAATTGAAATCCCTGCGGAACCGATCATCGCCACAACCGCCGGGCGGAGGGAGTGGAGGATTCCCTGGAGCATTGCCATTTCGCGGTATTTTAAATATAGCTTCGCAAGCAGTGTGACGAGAATACACGACGGCAGAATACATCCAAACGTTGCCGCGAGCGCTCCTGGGATGCCGGCGATTTTAATTCCGACGAAGGTAGCCGAATTGACTGCAATCGGCCCCGGCGTCATCTGTGAGATAGTAATCAGATCCGTAAACTCCGACATCGACAACCAGCCGTGTCCCTGCACCACTTGCCCCTGAATCAACGGCATGGCGGCATAGCCTCCGCCGAAACTGAACAGGCCAATCTTGAAAAAGCTTAAAAATAGCTGAAGATAAATCATTTCGCACCCCTCCGTTTCGCCAGAACCGTCCGCAACGCACCGATGGCACCGCAGACCAGAACAATATAGATTACATTTATGCCAAAGAAGCACGCCGCCGCAAACGCTCCCACAAGAATGGCCAGCGACAGTTTGTCTTTTTCCTTCACAACGCCTGCTCCCATTTCATACGTTACCGACGCAATCACGGCTCCGACGCCTGCCTGCATTCCTTCGAGCATCTGGCTCACGAAAAAATTATCCCGGAACGCCTGATAGCAGACCGAAATCACAGAGATAATCAGAAACGGCGGAATAATCGTTCCAATAATCGAAACCAGCACACCAATCATCCCCGCCAGCTTATACCCGACAACAATCGCCCCATTCACCGCAATCGGCCCCGGCGATGACTGCGCAATCGCCACCAGATCGAGCATCTCATTCTCCTCAATCCAGTGGTACTCATCCACAAATTTCTTCTTCATCAGCGTCACAATCACATAACCGCCGCCGAACGTAAATGCGCTCAGATACAGCGTGGAAAGGAACAGTTTTTGCAGTACCTTACGTTTTGACTCCATTGTTTTCTTCACCTCATTTTTTCTGTTGTACCTATTCTACCATCTTTGGCACCAAAAAGCGACCCACTTGTTTTCACAAATGAGTCGCTCTTCTCGTTTTCCTATCTTATTTCTCTGCACACAGCTCCACAAACGCCTGCACTGCCTCGTTTGCATTGCCGTACACGCCTGCTCCGAAGTCATTGCAGACCTGCTCCAATGCCGCGCGGATGGAATCCGGCACGCTGCCGTCGTTGATAAAACTTGCCTCAATATTTTTTGCATCCCGAAGCCCCGCATACCGCTCGTCGGTTCCGTTTTCTGCCACCGACGGCAGGCCTTTAATACTGGCCATCTCGTCGATCTCTTTTTCCTGCATCATAAAGCGCAGAAACTCAACCGCGATCTCTTTCTCTTCGCTGTCTTTGTTGACCGAAAATCCATACCACGGCTGCTGGTACGCGTAAGCGCCCTTGTCCCCGAGCGGTGCGTATAAGAATTCGTATTCAAACGGATTTGCGCTGAATGTCTCCGATTTGGATTCTCTCTTTTTCATGCCGCTGACACACTCGGCATTGCAGACATAGAACGGCATATCCAGATCGGTTCCGGCAATGTTCGAATAATAGAAATAACAGTCCTGTCCTTTGGAATCCTTATATTCGAGCTTTCTTTCCCCCAAGCGAATGACGCATCTTCTTTTTCCCTCACAATCATAACTGTACCTTTTATAATAGTGTCTTTTTCTTCCTGCCCATCTCCTGCTGTTTTTTATATAACGAAAAGATCCCGGTTTCCCGGGATCTTTCATAGTAAGCTGATGACGGGAATCGAACCCGTGACCTCCGCCTTACCAAGGCGACGCTCTACCGACTGAGCCACATCAGCACTCGCAAGTTGTTTTGTTTTTTGTTAGCTCCTTGCTACATTTGGTATTCTATCAAAACTATAGTGAATTGTCAACAGTTTTTTCTACAAATTTGAAAATTTTTGTTTGTTCACAGATTTTCCTGTGCTTTTGACAATTCGCCGTAATTTTTTCGGTCGTTTTCCCATCTCACGAACAGACCTCCCGCACTTTGCTGCGGATTCTCTGCAGTGCATTGTCGATTGCCTTCGGCTGCTTTCCAAGTTTTTCTGCAATCTGCGTATAATCGTACCCTTTCAGATACAATTCCAGCACCTGGTACTCAAATTTGCTGAGCCGTTCTTTGATCCGCTCATGCATGCCGATTACGTTTTCCCGGCTGATCATGATCTCCTCCGGTGTCTCCTCGTCCACCAGGCGCAGCTCCTGCTCGGAAACCGGCTCACTTAACGAGACGAAGCTGTTCAGCGGCTGATGCTTCTGGCGCTGGGACGATGCCACTGCAGAATACATCTGACGGTCGATGCACAGGCCGGCGAAGGTGGCAAACGATGCCTCCTTCCCCGGTTTGTAGTCACGCACTGCCTTAAAAAGTCCGAGCATGCCCTCCTGGATCAGATCCTCGTGATCTCCGCCCACCAGGTACAGCGCCCTCGCCCTGGTCCGCACCAGCGATTTGTATTTGTCGATCAGATAATCGGTAATCTCGCGTTCTCCTGCCCGCAGACGCGCAATCAGCTCCTCATCCGTACAGGTATCGTAATCTTTCACCATCATATCTCTTGTATCCTTCATCTTTCTTCCGCCGGAGCGTAATGTGATTTTCCGCAATTTCTAGCAGCTTCTCTGTCTTACAATCTCATAAGCAAGCACGCCGGCTGCCACGGAAGCGTTCAGAGAGTCGATATCGCCTTTCATCGGAATTGTGGCTGTGAAATCGCAGTTTTCTCTCACCAGACGGCTGACACCCTCTCCCTCATTTCCGATTACAAGGCCGATCGGTCCTTTGAGGTCGAGATCATACATTCTCTGTCCGTTCATGTCCGCGCAGACAAACCAGATGCCCTTTTCCTTCAGCATTTCCATGGTCTGCACCAGATTCGTCACCTTTGCCACCGGTGTGTAATTTAATGCACCTGCCGACGTTTTGGCAACGGTTGCTGTCAGGCCGACTGCGCGGTGCTTCGGCACGATGACACCATGTGCGCCTGCCAGGTTTGCGGTACGGATGATCGCACCGAGGTTATGCGGATCCTCAATGCCGTCCAGCAGAAGGATAAATGGCGGCTCCCCTTTCTCCTCTGCGCGCGCGAGGATGTCCTCAACGGTTGCATAACTGTAGGAAGCCACCTGTGCAATGACACCCTGATGCTTTCCGGTGGTGGACAGCTCGTCAAGACGTTCTTTTTCTACATAATTGATGATGGTATCGTGTTTTTTCGCCTCACGGATGATCGTGCGGATCGGGCCGTCCTGGCTGCTTGCAAGGACGAACAGCTTGTCCACGGTCTTGCCGGAGCGGAACGCCTCGATGACAGCGTTTCTTCCCTCTACCATGCCGCCTGTAAACTCCTCATCTGCCTGCTGTACTTCCTGTTTTCTGTCTCTGTCACGGTAATCTCGTTTTCCCTTAAAGTCACGTTTTTTTCCGTCTCTTCTCTCAAAGTTTCTCTTGTCGTTTCTGTTGTTTTCTCTCATATCATTCCTGTTCCGCGGTCCCAAAAGCAGTGGAAACTTTTGCTTTTTCAAAAGCCCCACTGCCCTGCCGCTTCTTTTTTATTTTCTGAATCTTATCTGCTCTCACACTTCGCCAAGTCCTGACCGGATCAGGTCGATCATCCGCTTGTAATCCCCTTTCAGGTACAGATACCCCATCACGGCCTCAAACCCGGTTGCCCGGCGGTAGTCGATCGTGGACGCATTTTTTGCCTTGGTATAGGATTTCGCATTTCTGCCTCTTTTATAAATCTGTTTTTCCTCTTCGGTAAACAGCGGCTCCAGAATTTCAATCATCGCCGACTGTTTCTCCGCCTTTACAAGCCCTGCCGCATGGCGGTGCAGCTTGTTGACCTGCATATTTGCTTTCCGCACCAGAATCGTGCGGATGACGATCTCATACGCAGCATCCCCGATGTAGGCCAGCGTAAGCGGCGAATACATGCGGATGTCATGCTGTTCCAGTCCGAATACCTCCGAAAGATAATCCTTCTCCCCGAAAACCGCCTCTGGAAAAAGCTCCTCGTTTTCTGTCTCTTTGCCCACTTCCGTCACTTCTGTTCTGTCCTTTCTTTTTTCCTCATCTGACGCAGCTCGCCCTCCAGCTCGAGCACACGGTTCGTAAGCTCCGCATTCTCCTGCTGCAGTACTTTGATATCCTCGAAAATCGGGTCCGGCAGATGAATGTGATCCATGCTTTTTCTCGGAATCCGCACATCATTCTGCTTCACAATGTGCCCCGGCACGCCGACGACGGTACAGTTCGGCGGAACCTCCTCGATCACAACCGATCCGGCTCCGATTTTGGAGTTTTCCCCGATCGTAAACGATCCGATGATCTTCGCACCGGCGCTGACCATAACATTGTCCTTCAGCGTCGGATGACGTTTCCCGGTCTCCTTACCATTACCGCCGAGCGTCACGCCCTGATACAGCGTCACGTTGTCTCCGATGACGGTCGTCTCTCCGATGATAACGCCTGCTCCATGGTCGATAAACAGTCCCTTTCCGATCGTCGCACCCGGATGGATTTCGATACCGGTTTTTCTCGCTGCCCGCTGTGAAATCCATCTGGCCAGAAAGTAATGGCCTTTCAGATATAGCTTGTGCGCCCGTCTGTACTTCAGCATAACACGAAATGAAGGATACAGCAAGACTTCCATGGGAGAATGTATCGCCGGATCCCGCTCCTGAATCACCTGAAATTCCTCTTTAAAATACGCGAAAAAACTCATCTTTCCTCTCCTTGCCTCCTGCCGGGACTTTTTCAGATTTTTATTTCTTACCACCTTTTTTGCCCGAAGGGCAATATTCAAAAACGGAGCTGTTTCATCTCCGATAAAGACGAAATAGCTCCGTGGTTCCACTTTACTTTAAGGGCATGCATGCCCTCTTCTTTTCTTCTGCATAACGTGCAGGACCCGTGCCGGACTACCCACTTTTTCCGCTTCACCCGGCCAGCTTCCGGACGCACTTCAAAAACCCTCGTTTCAGGCAGCTTCCAGCCCCATTTGTCTGCCATTCTCTGTGAAACAATTCTGATTTTCTACTTTTTCCGTTCCAAGCCTTTTTCTGTTTCCGTTTGTTCTAGTTTATGCAAATTTTTCTCGTTTGTCAAGCAAATTTCCGCCGGATCCACTTGCTGATTTCGACCGCCGGAATGACAAGCAGTCCAAGGCCGATCGCCACATCATATTCCAACGCGCTGATCCGCTCAAAACCGAACGCACTCGACAGTGCCGGGATGTAAATGACGGCGGATGTGAGGACAAATGAGAGTGCCATCGCGCCCCACAGATACTTGTTCTGATGCTTCATATGGAAAATAGAACCTTTCCGTGATCTCATATTGAAGGAATGGAAAATTTCCACCATAGAGAGTGTCAGAAACGCCATCGACATGCCGTCCGGGCTGTTGACGATTTCCCAGCGGCCGGCTTCCAGATAGTGGCCGATGAAGTAGGACGCCAGCGTCAGCACCGTAATCACGATGCCCTGAAACGCAACATCAAAGCCGAGGCCGTCCGCAAAAATACCGTCATCCGCATTTCTCGGCGGGCGTTTCATGATGTCTGCCTCACCGTCCTCCATACCGAGCGCCAGCGCCGGGAAGCAGTCCGTAATCAGGTTGATCCAGAGCAGATGCACCGGATTTAAAATCGTAAAGCCCATCAGCGTCGCGCAGAAAATCGACAGCACCTCGGCAAGGTTCGATGCCAGAAGGAACTGAATTGCCTTGCGGATATTATCGTAGATTCGTCTTCCTTCCTCAACCGCTACGATGATCGTCGCAAAGTTGTCGTCCGCGAGCACCATATCTGCCACGTTTTTCGTCACATCCGTTCCCGTGATGCCCATTCCGATGCCGATATCCGCACGCTTGATCGACGGCGCATCGTTGACTCCGTCTCCTGTCATCGCGGTGATTCTGCCTTTCCGCTTCCACGCATCGACGATCCGCACTTTATGCTCCGGCTGGACGCGTGCGTAAACAGCATATTCCTCGATTCTCCGGTCAAGCTCCTCATCGCTTAACTGGTCAATCTCGGCTCCCGTTACCGCTTTCCAGCCCGCCTCCAGAATACCCAGCTCTTTTGCAATAGCAACCGCTGTGTCTTTGTGGTCACCCGTAATCATCACCGGACGGATGCCTGCCCCGCGGCATTCCCGAATCGCATCGACTACTTCCGGCCGCACCGGATCAATCATACCGCAAAGTCCTAAAAAGCAGAGATCCTGCTCCAGAAAGTCCGGCTCCTGGGAGGACGGCATCTGGTTCCACGCTCTTCCTGCTGCCGCCAGCACGCGGAGTGCCTGGTCTGCCATCGCCTTGTTCTGCGACAGGATTTCCTGCCGGAATGCTTCTGTCATCGGCTGTTTTCTGCCATCACGCCAAACGGAGGTACACCGCTTCAGAATCTCATCCGGTGCGCCTTTTGTGCAGGAAAAATACGTTCCGTCGTTTGCGCGGTGGATCGTTGTCATGCGTTTCCGCATCGAATCAAACGGCGCTTCCCCGACACGCGGATACTGGACGGACAGGCTCTTCTTCGGGCATCCCTCTTTCTGCGCATCGTTGACCAACGCACATTCCGTCGGTTCTCCGACTGCCTCGCCGTTTTCGTCCGGCTCCGCATCGGAGCAGAGTGCCATGACGGATACGAGACGTTTTATATCGCTTCCCTCATGTTTTACCACGGTCATCTTATTCTGGGTCAGCGTTCCTGTCTTATCCGAGCAGATCACCTGCGTACAGCCGAGCGTCTCGACAGCCGTCAGTTTCCGGATCACCGCATTCCGCTTTGACATTTTGGTCACACCGATGGAAAGCACGATTGTGACAACTGCCGCAAGGCCTTCCGGGATTGCCGCTACAGCAAGGCTGACGGCTACCATAAAGGTATTTAAGATGTTCTGCGGCGTCACGCCCTCTTTTAAAATGCCGACAACGAAAATCACGGCACAGATAGCGAGCACCATCACGCTTAAGATTTTGCTGAGCTGGTTCAGCCGCTTCTGCAGCGGTGTGCTCTCATCCGCCGACTGCGTCAGAACATGGGCGATTTTTCCCATCTCGGTTTTCATACCCGTTCCGGTGATAACAGCGCGGCCGCGGCCATAGACAACGGTGCTTCCCATATAGACCATGTTTTTCCGGTCCCCGAGCGGAACCTCGCTGACTGCGCCGGCGTTCAGAACATCCGCTGTTTTATTGACCGGGACAGATTCTCCGGTCAGCGCTGCTTCCTCGATTTTCATGCTGGCGCTCTCTAAAATACGGCCATCCGCCGGAACAGCATCGCCCGCTTCGAGAATTACAATATCACCGGGTACGAGCTCCTCGCTCTTTTTCACTTCCATTTTCCCGCCGCGCATCACCTTCGACGTGGCTGCCGCGATCTCCTGCAGAGCTTCAATCGCTTTCTCTGCCTTGCTCTCCTGCAGAACACCGAGCACCGCATTAATGATGACAACGGTGAGAATAATGATCACATCCGCGTACGATTCGCCTTCATACGCCGATGTGATGCCGGAAATCAGCGCTGCGGCGAGCAGGATCAGGATCATCGGGTCTTTCAGCTCTTCGAAAAACCGCTGCAGATTACTCTTCTTTTTCCCTGCCGCCAGCCGGTTCGGTCCGTGTTCGGAAAGCCGCCGCGCAGCTTCCGTCTCGGAAAGTCCCTGCTCCGTTGTCTGTAACTCATCAAGAATCTTCGAACTTTTTTCCAGATACTCTTTCATTTCCATCCGTCCTTTCTTCTGAAAACGCTTTTTGCGTTCCTGTGATAAGTTCCCACTGGTACACCGGTCTCTTTCTATATAGAAAAAGACCTATCCGCACCATATTTGTTGATACAGATAAGTCTTGTCATTTCATACAAAGCCAGAAGAAATGCTTTTTCTTCGGTTGTTGGCCTTATAGCGTCACGTATGCCGCCGACTACTCCCTTATTCTTCTTCCAGTCTACCACATCTTCCGGCCTTGTGCAATCGCATTTCTCTTTTATTCTTCTGCGTTCTTTGCGCATCCCGGGCAGCCGCTGCATCCGCCTGCGATCCGGTCGTCCGGCATCAGGTCGAGTGCCTTGGAAATGCAGCAGATCGCCTGTGCGGAAATTCCCTCTTTCTTTCCGGTAAAGCCAAGTCCTTCCTCGGTCGTTGCCTTGATATTGACCTGATCCTCTTCGAGATGAAGCGCCTCCGCCACATTTTTCACCATCGTGTCGATGTATGGCAGGAGCTTCGGCTTCTGTGCAATAACGGTTGCATCGATATTTTCAATCAGATACATCCGCTCCTCGAGCATCTCACCGACTTTTTTCAGCAGTTCGATGCTGTCGGCGCCCTCATACGCCGGATCGTTGTCCGGAAAATGGCGTCCGATGTCCCGCAGTGCTGCAGCGCCGAGAAGCGCATCCATAATGGCATGAACCAGCACATCCGCATCGGAATGTCCCAGAAGGCCATATTCATACGGGATTTCCACACCGCCCAGAATCAGTTTCCGGTTTTCCACCAGTTTATGCACATCGTAACCCATTCCTACTCGCATTGTTCGTTCCTCCGCTTCGTTACTTTCTAGTTAAATCCATACAGTTTCTGCGCTACCTTGTAGGCATAAACTGCAATTTTCTGTCCCGGTTTTGATTTGCTGCTCATAACAGTTCCGAAAATGCCGTGGCGGATGCGGAAGTAATCGGCTGCATCCTCCTGTTTCAGGTATCTCCACAGATCGTTCTTTTTCTCGAGATTTTCTTCCGTTCCAGAGCGCATCATCATCACGGAAGAAACCGTCATAATGATGGTCAGATAACTGATCATATATTTCCGCAGGTACTTCGACAGCCCTTTCTGTTCACCAAGGTAATCGATCATCAGCTTGTTGACACGGATCTGCTGGTCAATTCTGCCGATCATGACTTTCTCGTTAACCGACTGGTCGGCTCTTCCGATAAAGTAGCGGTAGAAATTGACATCGAGATAATACATCGTTTTGACGTACGGAAGCGGAATAAACGCAACCAGATTATCCACATAGAAGGTGTGCTCCGGCAGCTTCATGCCGCACTCTCTTAAAAGAGAAGTCCGGTAAATCAGCGAATGCATCAGCAGATAATGTGTTTTGCCGAGAGCTTTCGCCTCATCCCATCCGAAAAAGCGGCCTTCCGGCAGCGATTTCGCATAGCGCATCACACGTTTTCTCTTGGCGCCCTCTTTTTCATACACATAGTTACTGATCAGAAGGTCGAGTGTTTTCGGTCCGCGTACGACTTCTGCCAGAACATTTAAAATCTTCTGGTATGCCTCTGGGTTTACCCAGTCATCACTGTCCACAACCTTAAAGTACAGACCCGTCGCATTTTCCACACCCGTGTTGACTGCTCCGCCGTGGCCCTTGTTTTCCTGATGAATCGCTTTTACAATCGTCGGATATTTTTCCTGATAGCGGTCTGCAATCTCTGCGGTTCCGTCCTTGGAACCATCGTCCACGATCAGAATTTCTACTTCTTCTCCGCCGACCAGCAGCGAATCGATACATTTCTCCATATATGCTTCTGAATTATAGCATGGTACTGCAATTGATAAAATCTTCATCTTTTTTCTCCCTGCTCTTTTTTGCTCTTCTGCCGTTTCAGGCACGTTCCAGATCTGTGTATTTTGCGTATTCCGCAAACGCAGACGGAATGGCATATCTTTCAGCCGCTGTTTTCGCATCCGCAAAAATCAATCCGGCTTTTTCTTCCCCTTCCTGCTCCACATCGTTTCCTGCAATTTTAATGGCGTATCCTGTGATATGCCACTCGACATGGGAAAAAATGTGCTTGTACGGCGGCAATGCCTGAATATGAAGCGGCGTCACGCCGAATTTTTCTGCCTCTTCAAGTGCTTCCTGTTCGGAGAGCACGCCATCGAAGTTCGGGAACTCGTAAAGTCCCGCCAGAAGTCCTTTTTTCGGCCGTTTCCGCACTGCTGTGTGCGCACCGTCCAGAAATAACAGAACGGTTCTGTCTTCGATTCTGCGCGGCTTTGCGCTCTTTTTAAACGGATATTCCGTCCAGGTCTGATGCTGTCCCGCCAGACACTGGTCAACAAGCGGACAGACTTCACATTTTGGTGCGCCGTTCGGCAGACAGACCATTGCGCCGAGATCCATCATCGCCTGATTGAAGGCTCCCGGATCTTCTGCCGGCATGATTTCGGTCAATTCCGCTTCCACGCGGTTTTTCACGGACTGCTTTAAAATGTCCTCACCGTCCTCCCGGAGGCGTGCCATCACATGAAGCACATTTCCGTCCACCGCCGGCACCGGAATGCAAAACGCGATCGATGCAACGGCTCCCGCTGTGTAATTTCCAATTCCCGGAAGTCCTTTTAAGGCTTCGTAATCTGCCGGAAATACACCGTCATACACTTCCATAATTTTCTGTGCGGCCTTCTGCATATTCCGCACACGGTTATAGTAACCAAGGCCTTCCCAGAGCTTCAAAAGCTTTTCCTCGGGACAGACCGCAAGTGCTGCGACATTGGGCAGTTCACGCATAAACCGCTCATAAAACGGCTTGACCGCCTCCACCCTCGTCTGCTGGAGCATAATCTCGGAAACCCAGATTTCATACGGGTTCTTTTTTTCTCTCCACGGCAGCACTCTTTTATTTTCGCCATACCATTTCAATAATGGCTTTGTGATTGTGTCCTGCATAGTAATCTCCTGTTAATATATCATTCTTATTTTGCCACATTTTCCTCCAAAATGCAAAATAAACATTGCGCTCTCACGTGTTTTTGATTAAAATTAATAAATACTTTAAAAGAATAACCAAAACCCTTAAGATATGGAGGAAAAACTCTTGATCGACAGTATTATTTTTGATGTGGACGGCACCCTGTGGGACTCCACAGACGTTGTTGCCAACGCATGGAATCAGATTATGGAAAAAGAAACTGATATGACACCAAACCTCACCGGAGCCGTGTTAAAAGGCCTGTTCGGCCGCCTGCTCCCGGATATCGCCGCCGTCATTTTCCACGAATATCCAAAGGAGCGCCAGTTAGAACTGATCGAGGCATGCTGTGCCAAAGAGCATGAGGCACTTCTTGCGACACCGGCTCCTGTTTATCCGGGACTTGTCGATGCACTTTCTATTCTTTCCAGACATTACCCGCTTTATATCGTAAGCAACTGCCAGGCGGGCTATATCGAAGTTTTTCTGGAAGCCACAGGCCTCGGTCACTATTTCAAAGGCCATCTCTGTCCTGGCGATACCGGAAAGGCAAAGGCAGACAACATCCGTACAATCATCGAACAGAACCATCTGCAGCACGCGGTCTATGTCGGCGATACCGACGGCGACTACAAGGCGACACGCGAGGCCGGAATCCCGTTTGTCCATGCCGCATACGGTTTTGGTCAGACCGAAAACCCGGACTACACCATCACTTCCCCGATGGATCTTGTCACACTGTTCGTACCGGAAAATTAATTTTTAACAGTTTCTTTCTCATAAAAAATACGCATTCCTGTTTTGATAACGGAATGCGTATTTTTTATGTTCTATTTCTTCTTTTCTCAGCTCTCGCCCTTACCTGGGTAATCATCGTCACCCGTATGGTCTCCCTGATCCGGTGCGCTCGGCTCCTGGGTCGGTTCCGGTGTGGACGGGGTCTCCGTCGGTGCTACGGTCGGCTCCGGCGTAGACGGGATCTCGGTCGGTGCTGCGGTCGGTTCCGGCGTAGACGGGGTCGATGGAGTTGATGGAGTTGATGGGGTTGATGGAGTTGATGGAGTTGACGGCGTGTAATCATCGTCATCATCATCGTACGTGTAGGATGGCGTTCTCGTCGGCGTTACTGTCGTGGTATTCGTCGTATCATTGACATTTTCGTCATCTGCTTCCGGTGCCTGTGTCACAGTAAGCGTATCTTCACTTACCTCATAAGCTTCGGAATAATAAATGATAACCGGTGTTCCGTCATCGACATTGTCATATAATGCCTGTGCCACTGCAGTCGGAAGTGCAACAGATCCTGTCGTCGATCCTGCAGTCAGATACAGTTTTCCGCCGAAACTGCTTCTCCAGGAAGCATCGTAGAAACCGATCTCTCCGTTGAACGGAATCCAGGAATCCACATCTCTTTCCCAGGAATAGCTGCCGTCTGCCTGAAGCTCTCCGTGCAGTTTTTTCTGGCTTTCTTTTGCTGCGGTTGTGTAGATACCCGGCTTTGTGTAGCTGCTCTGCTCCATCAGACCGGTTACACAGTCACCGTCGACAACCAGATTTCCATCTTTGTAGAGCCAGATATGCTGACGGCTGGCATCAACCTCAACATACGTCTTGCCGAATCCGTTGTTCTCTGTGGAAGCAGCAAACTCTCTCTGCGCATACTGCGGCTCTCTTGCATCTGCTGCGTGAGCATCTACTTCTTCTGCGATCTTTGCAATCTCCTGCTCCTGATCCACTTTCCATCCGTAGCCTTCCTGGCTGATGGTCACGCCGCCTTCGATACCGGTTGCCGGGAAGGTGTGATCCTTGCCATTGGTATCGATCGCTGCCGCAAGATTTGCCACATATTCTTTTACTCTTTCATTCCACTGGTTTTCATCTTTGGAATAATTTCCATCCGCATCGACCGCCAGCCAGTCTTTCATGGTATTTCCGTCAAGAACCTGTGTTGTTCCATCCGGCATACTGTATGTGATGCTTGCGCGTACCAGTTCATTTAACTGATCCTTCTGTGCATTCAGTGTTTCGTCATCTGCTGTTACCAAGGTTCCGTCGTAAACGCCTGCTTTTTCAAGATCCACTTCGGTATCCGCATTGATCAGCGCGTTTTCGATGCACTGTTTTGCAAGGGTAAGATCCATTCCCTCACCCATAACAGCATCCACAATCTCAAACTCATTGTTCTGGAAGGTGATGTAGGCGCTGGCCGGTGCATTCTCACCGTCTGGGGACTGGAATTCGTCAAATCCATCAATCACCGCATCCAGTTTTTCCTGACTGTACTGCATGGTGACCTGGGAATCTTTCTCTTTTCCGCCATTTCCCAGGAACCAGAGGAAACTGTTCTGTTTCTTTAACACGCTCTCCACGCTGCCGTCTCCGGCGTAGGTGTAGTCGATGTCTTTTCCGCTGACACTCTTCGTATCATTGTCTTTGAATTTTACATTTAAGGTATAATTTGCAGCCTGCTCTTTGATTTTCGTTTCTGCCTCTTTGGCCGTCATATCCGAGCAGTCTACTCCGTTGATGGTTGTTCCGTTGAAGAAATAATTCTGGTAATGGAACATTTTGCTTCCATAGAAAAAGCCTCCCACAGCAATAACAGCAACGGCTGCAACGGCGATAACCGCACCGCCTTTTCCCTTTTTTTTCTGCGGTTTTGCGCCATGCGGAATGTACTCTTCGTCGTCATCCTCATAATCGTCGTAGTCATCATCCTCATCGTCTATTTCCGGCATTGGGATATGGCCTACCGTGTCGCTGACGAGGCGCTCCATTGCGGCTTCCACCTGATCACCAAGCACTTCTTTCTCCGAACCCTTGGTCTCTGTCTTCTCTTCTCCCAGCAGATCATCCTCATCTGCGAATGGATCGTTGATGATCAGATCATCATCCACCATCACTTCTTCCGGTTCCGATTCTGTTTTTGTCTCCGCCGGATCGTCATCAAAATCAACGAGACCTTCCAGTTTTTCGGTTGTCTGGCTTACACGTGAGACTTCCTTCGGTGTCTCAGCCGGCGTCTCTTCGATTTCTTCTTCCTCTTCTGTAAATTCCGGAATCTCGATGTCCTGCGTCACAGGCTCCACTTTGGTCTGCTTCATTTTCTGCTTCGCTTCTTCGTCTTTTGCACGCTCAGTTGCCTCAAGGACACTTCGCAGATTACTTAAATTTGCAGTCTCATCCGGGATTCGATCTTCGCTTTTTGTTTCTTTGCTTTCAAATTCAATGGAGTCTTCGATGTCTGCCAGTTCTTCCTGGAATGTTTCACCGCTCTCCTTTTCCGCCAGGTCACGGTCAATCTCTTTTTGCAGGGCAGCCCAAAGTTTACCGTCCTTTAAATCATCATCTTCAAACTTCATATTTTTTGCTCCTCATAGTTCTGTGTCTGCACTTTACTTACTTCTCTTCTTTTTTCCTTGTTTCAACTCACAGTCGGTATTTTCACGGAGTCTGACATGTCGAAAATAGTTC
>ENA-OZFE01000571-OZFE01000571.1-human-gut-metagenome-genome-assembly--contig:-NODE-571-length-14549-cov-7.119153_pt1 | contig 14549 bp, 13 predicted proteins | sample MGYA00245077_ERZ653627 | MGnify/ENA primary metagenome ERZ653627 (study PRJEB26926, sample SAMN06165121) | human gut metagenome | biome: ENVO:00009003; feature: ENVO:2100002; material: ENVO:00002003...
CGAGATGCAGCGTAGTCTCGTGGGCTCGGAGATGTGTATAAGAGACAGACGGTGTGCTGAGCCCGGACGGCCGGAAGTTCATCAAGAACGATGCAGTGTTGGCGGACTTTATGTCCACCCAGGCCTACAGCGACCTGTACTACAAGCTGGCCTCCAACGGCGAGGCAGCGGCCGCATTCTTTGAGGGCATCCTGCCGGAGGACATGAAGGAGGAGACCAAGAAGGCCGCCCCTGTGAACGCACAGCCCGGCCTGAAGGTGCTGGAAGCCCCCGTGAAGGGCACTGAGGAGCAGTAACATGCTTCTCTTACCGCTCCGTCCTCCAAAGGGCGGCGCGTCGCGGAGCTCCCCAAAGGGGCGAGCTCTGTTTAGAAGAACATTCAAAATGGAGTGTGCTCTGAGAAGGGCACCTCAATGAACACATACCAGGGAGAGAAAGCAAATGATGACGCTTACGATACCGGGACAACAGCGGTGGAACGAAAAGACAGAGGAATTTGTCTACACGCCTGCCGTGGTCCTGAAGCTGGAACATTCACTGCTCTCCCTGGCTCATTGGGAAAGCAACTGGAACATCCCGTTCCTGAGCAATCTGGACAAGCTGACCGTGGAGCAGTGGCTGGACTACATCCGCTGCATGACGGTGACCAAAGGGGTAGACCCCGAAGTGTACACCAGACTGACCCGGGAACAGTACCGTTCCATTAACGAATATATGGAAGCTCCCATGACCGCAACATGGTTCAGCGGGGAGCCGAGACCCAACGAACGAAAGGCCGCAGGAAAGCCCCGGCCAAAACGACCGCCCCGGAAAAGCGGGACCGAGACCACGGCTGAGGTGCTGTACTGCCAGATGTTCAGCTTTGGCATTCCGAAAGAGTGCGAGAAGTGGCATTTGAACCGGTTATTGACCCTGATCCGGGTATGCCAGGAGAGCCAGGCACCGGCGAAGAAGATGAGCAAGGGCGACCGAATGGCCCAGCAGCGGATGCTGAACGAGCAGAGAAAGGCCCGGCTGAAGACGAGAGGGTAAGATGCCAAAAGTAATTGTCTTTCGCCAGAAGGGCGACTGGAAGAAGAGCCGGAAATTTTTGAAGCGATGCTCGAACCTAAACCTGGATGAGCTGCTTGACCGATACGGACAGGAGGGCGTGGAGGCCCTTGCGAAGGCGACCCCGAAGGACACGGGAAAGACGGCAGCAAGCTGGGGCTACACGGTGACAAAGGGAAAAGAGCGCATCGCCATTACATGGAGAAACTCCAACATCGTGGACGGTGTGCCCATTGCGGTGATCCTGCAATACGGACACGGCACACGAAACGGAGGATACGTAGAGGGCGTGGATTATATCAACCCTGCGATGCGGCCCATTTTTGAGCGGATCGCAGCACGGGCATGGGGCGAGGTGAGGACAGAATGAGCCAGGAAGTAGACAGCCGCGTTGTTGAAATGCGGTTTGACAACGCAAATTTTGAGAAAAATACCAAACAGACCATCTCGACCATTGACCGGCTGATGGAGAAGCTCCAGTTTAAGGGAGCGGAAAAAGGCTTTGAGAAGCTGGACGCAGCCGCGGAAAACGTGGACTTTGCCACCATGCAGACGAGCCTTGACCGGCTGGAATCCAAGTTCTCGAGCCTGAACATCGTGGCCACCACGGCGCTGGTGAACATCACCAACAAATTTGTGGACGCGGGCGAGAAGCTGGTCAAGAGCCTGTCCATCGATCAGGTGGCCAGCGGATGGGACAAGTACACCGAAAAGACCTCCAACGTTCAGACCATCATGAACGCCACGGGTAAGAGCATCGATCAGGTGAACGGTTACCTGAACAAGCTGATGTGGTACTCCGACGAGACCAGCTACAGCTTCAGCGAGATGACCAGCGCCCTTTCCCAGATGACGGCTGCGGGCGGCAACATCGACAAGATGATCCCCATGATCATGGGCATTGCCAACGCCACCGCAGACGCGGGCAAGACGGGCTTTGCGTTCCAGAGCACCATCCGGAACCTGACCCAGAGCTACAGCGCCGGACATTTGCAGCTTCAGGACTGGAAGAGCCTGAACCTGATGGGTACGGCCACCAAGGCCCTGAAGCAGGAGCTCATTGACACAGCGGTGGAGCTGGGCACCCTGAAAAAGGGCGAGGTGACCATCGCCAGCTTTGAGTCGAGCCTGCAGAAGAAGTGGGCCAACACTGAGGTCATGGAAAAGACCTTCGCAAAGTATGCTTCCATGATGGAGGCGGCCTATGAGCTGACCCAGAAGAACCCGGGCATGACCAGCTCCGAGGCCCTTGAAAAGCTGAGCGGTCAATACGGCGAGCTGGCAGAACGTGCGGCACTGGCGGCCCAGCAGGCAACCAGTTTTGGACAGGCCATTGATTCTACCAAGGACGCGGTCAGCTCTTCCTGGATGAAAGTCTTCGAGACCTTCTTTGGCAACAAGGAAGAGGCCACCGAGACCTGGACGGAGCTTTCAGACCGGCTGTACGACATTTTCGTGCCCAGCATCGACGGGCTGAACGAACGGCTGAAGGACGGACTGAACAGCGGATGGAATAAACTGCTTGAAAATGAGCTGGGCGATCAGGCAGACGTGTACGCGTATACCATGGAGCAGGTGGCACTGGCTTCCGGTGCGATCACTGAAAAGCAGATCTCCGATGCAGGTAGTTTTGGCGAAGCCATCAAACAGGGAGGCATCAGTGCAGATCTTTTGAAAAAGGGCCTGGATGAAGCACAGGCAAGTGCAGAGAAGATGCTGACCCTGAGCGATGCCGAATTAAAGGCGCGAGGACTTGAGCGGGAGGAAATTGAGAAACAGGCGAGCGCATTTGAAGAACTGAATCAAAAGGTTCAAAATGGAACGCTTGATCTGGAAGGATACTCGAAACAGATCCGGGAACTTTCGGGACGAGAGCATCTGGTGCAGAGCCTGTGGAACCTGATGGATGCAGTGAGTGCCATAGTGAAGCCCATCCATGAGGCATTTCAAGATATTTTCCCGCCAAAGACAGGCGAGGAGATCAAGAGCTTTGCACAATGGCTAGACAGCATCACAAAGAAGCTTATCATCAGTGATGATACGGCCAAGAAGATCAAGACAACCGCAGAGGGCGTATTCTCTGTTTTGCGAGTCGGGAAAGATATTCTGGAAGGCATCATTTCTGGTGTGGCACGGGTTCTGAACCTGACAAAGCCTTTGGCCGATATTCTGCTGGATGCGGCATCGGCTGCTGGTGAATTTGCTTCGGAGATCACGAAAGGGCTTCACCCGCTGGATACCATTGGTACTTGGGTGACCAATTTTGTGGATGCGGCTGCTCCGGTGCTTTATTCTTTTGGCTCTGTTGCGGACAAGATCTTTGCACAGCTTGCGCAGGGTGCGAAAGAAGCATTCAATGAATTTGACCCAGAGAAACTGAATCAGTTTATTCTGGGCGGCATGGGAGCCAGCATGTTGGTCTCCCTCAAGGGGTTCTTTGAAAGCATCAAGTCCATCGGTTCCAGTGCAAAGGATGTGGTCGGCGGTATCAAAGACTGCATCGAATCTCTGGGCGAAGCAATCGATGCGTGGAAATCAGCCAAGAAGGCAGACACCCTGATGACGATTGCAAAGGCTGTGGCATTGATGGCCGGTTCACTGGCTGTTCTCTCCATGGTGAAAGCAGATCGACTTGGTGCGGCCATTGGCGTACTGACGGTCACATTCGGCGAACTGCTGGGCGTGATGGCCGTTATGGCCCATCTGACGAAGAATGTTCAAAGCCTGAAGCTGAGCGTTTTGGCCGGTGGTATGGTGGCTGTCTCAGCTGCGGTGCTGGTGCTCTCGGGTGCACTGAAAGTTATTTCGTCCATTGATTCCGACAAGCTGCTCGGCAGTGTGGTGGCACTTGGCGGCGTGATGGCAGAGCTGACATTAGTTGCAGTCATTCTCTCAAGAGATGGAGGGCGGTTCACCAAGGGTGCTGCGGGCATGATCGCTTTTGCGGCAGGCATCCGTATCCTGGCATTCAGTGTAAAAGCCTTAGGCGGCCTGAGCGTGACAGCACTTGCTAAGGGGATTGCCGGAGTGGGAGCACTGTGCGCCGAGCTGGTGGTCGCCGCCAAGTTGATGAATGGCACGAAATTCGGCATTGGGAAGGGTACTGGCTTTGTACTGATGGCTGCATCCATGGAGATCCTTCAGGATGCCGTTGCAAAGTTCGGTGAAATGGACTGGGAATCCATTGGCCGTGGGCTTACTGCGGTGGCGGGAGGCCTTGCAGCATTTGTAGTAGCACTGAATCTGTCGAAAGGCACCATCGGCAGCGCAATCAGCCTGACCATGATGGCTGCGGCAGTGAATCTGCTGGTTCCTGCATTGCAGGGTCTGGGTAATCTGAGCTGGGAGACCATCGGCAAAGGGCTGTTGACACTCATCGGTGCGTTTGCTGTGATGGGCGGTGCGGCAGTGATCCTGGCTCCTGTGACTCCGGTAATCGTAGCACTGAGTCTTTCTCTGAGCGCGCTGGCACTGAGCCTTGGTGCACTGCTGGCACTGACTTCGGCATCCACGTTCATCGATAATCTGGCATCCAGCCTGAGTTTGCTGAATAGCCTGAACTTCCAGGTATTTTTGAACGGCATTAAGGCCGTGGCATGGATGCTGGTTGAGTTCATTGCTGGTATTTTTGAGGGATTGGGTGAGGTTGCCAGCAGCCTGGTGACTTCCATTGCGAAGATCATCAAGGCCATCTGCGATGCAATCATTCTGGCAGCTCCGGCAATCGGCCAGGCATTGTATGTGTTGGGAACGACTGTTATTGATACGGTGGTCAGCCTGACAGCGTATGTCTGGGAAAAGATCGAGCCTGCACTGAATGATCTATGGGCAAAGTTTACAACATGGGCTGGAAACCACAATCCGCTTGATCCGAAAAACTGGGGCGGACAGGACAAAGGTGCTTCGGCCCAGACTTTTGTACTGCCTTTCGCAGATATTTTGGATGAACTGAAGAATGGCAATTCCGTGACGGCCGGATTTTACCAGCTGTTCACAGGCGTTGGCAAAAATGCAAGCGAAGGCGTGGCAAAAGGCCAGCTCGAAGGCAAGAAAGACGCGACGGACGCTTCCGAAGAGGTTGCAAACGCCGTAATTGATACCAGCAAAACGGCCTTCGACACCCATTCTCCGTCCAAGGTCATGGCACAGATCGGCCAATATGTCACATTGGGACTGGCACAGGGCATTGCAGACCCCAGTGCACTGGCGCAGGCCAAGGCCAACATGCTGAACGCGGCGACCTCCATCCGGAATGTCTTCACCACCTTCTGGGGCATCCATTCGCCCAGTGACGTTGCAGCCAGCGACGCGGAGAACATCCTTGAGGGTGCGATCCTGGGCATTGGTGACAAGACGAAACAGGACGAACTGCGGCAGGCGAGTTATTCTGGCGCACTGGTGATGAAAGACGGTGTCCTTCAGGCCATGGACGAGACCGTTATTGCCATCCAGAAGAAGATGCCGGAACTTTATGACGCGTTCAAGCAGAACAGTCTGCATCCCGGCAATCTGCTGTATCAAAATGGGCTGTCCGGCGCGATGAACGATTTCAGCGATGCCATGGACGATACCATTGTGATTCCCGGAAAGACAGGCATGAAGAGAGCAGGCAGCAGCCGGAACGCAACAAAGGCCGAGATTGCAGGTGCAAAACAGGGAAATGCGGATGCACAGAAGAATCTGAAGGACCCGTACGGCATCCTGAGCAGTTGGTACCAGAACGCCGTGGATGATGCACTGGACGGAGCGGGCGGCGGCACCACCAAGTCCAAAGCCTCCAAGGCCGGCAAGTCACTGGCAGACACGCTGGCAAGTGCATTCTCCGACAAGCTGAAGGCCAACAAAACTGAGATGTCCAACGCCACCGGCGAATACGCGCTGTGGGAAGTGACGGGCGGCGACACGGCCACGGTGGAAGAGCTTATCACCAAAAAGACCGAGAGCCTGACAAGGGAGATCGAGCTCCAGACCAAACGGGTGGGCATTGCAAAAGAGCAGTACGACACCCTGCTGGCCAAGGTGGGCGCAAACAACAGCAAGACGAAAGATGCATACGGCACCCTGCTGAGCGAGCAGAAAACCCTTGCGGAGCTTCAGAGGAGCAAGCAGGACAGCATCCTGAAGGTCATTCAGGAGCGGTACGAGACCGATGCCAAGACCGCGGAGGACGAATACGAGCTTTGGAGCGCCCTGTACGAGGACAGCGCCGAGGTGACCGAGAAGTCCAACAAGAAGATCGACTACATCAACCGGAAGATCAAGAACCAGGCGGAGATCCTGCTGGCCACCGAGAAGGACTATATCGCCATCAAAAACGAGTTTGGTGAGGCAAGCCAGAAGACCCAGGCGGCCTACCAGCAGTATCTGGAGGCGCAGACCGAACAGCAGAAGCTCATCAACGAGCTGAATCAGGCCCAGCTGGATGCCTACGACAGCAAGGTCTCCTACCTGGAAAAGCAGGAGAAGCTGGTGACCAACCGGCAGAACATGCTGGCCAAGCTCTACGGCGACGGGGACCTTGCGGGCCGGGAGGATGCTTACAAGGCTGCGGTGGAACAATACGGAGCCGACAGCGTCCAGGCACGGAAAGCCGCCACCCAGGGCACCATGACCGCCATCATTGGCGTGGGCACGGCACTGGACAGCATGAGCTACAGCCTGAAGAAGGTAACAAACAAGCAGCTGAAGTACGACGAGGCTGTGAAGAAGTTTGGCAAGAACAGCGAGACCGCACTGGACGCACTGGCAGACCTGCAAAGCGAACAGTACAACTTTGTGGGCTTTGCGGAAAATCTGGCGGATGCCTTTGAGCTGGACGACTCCGGCAAGCGGATGATGATGCAGCTGGGCTATTCCATCTCGAAGAACTGGCGGCCCATTCAGGAGGGCTTCAACAGCATCTGGGCACAAGTGCAGAAGAGCGCCCCGGAAATGGCCTCGAAGCTCAGCAGAGCCTTTGGCGTGGCCACCAAGGACGGCGTGACCGAAGTGATCACCGACCTCTTTGGCACCATTACCGCCCTTGTAAGCGGTGACTGGGGCGGGGCAGTGACCGGCGGCATTACCACCGTGCTGGACTTTATGGGCAGCGAATTTGGCCAGACGATGATGAATCTGGGCAAGACCATGCTGACCTTCAACAAACTGGCCCAGGGCGGCGGTACTCTGAAGGTGATGGGACAGGTGGTCAAGGTGACCGGCGTGACCGAGAACCTTGGCAGCATTCTTGGCAACATGAGCGGCCTGCTGGGCTCTGCCACGGGCGGCACGGGACTGCTGGGAGAAGCATTGGGCGGCCTTGGCAGCATCGGCGAGATGATCACCGGCTCCGGCGGCTTACTGGGCGGTCTGGGAGAACTGGGCGGCACTCTGGTGAGCGTGCTGGGCTCCATTGGCCCCGAAGGCTGGCTCATTGGCGCAGCCATCGCTGGCGGCGGACTGCTGATCGCCAACTGGGACAAGATCGGTGATTTCTTCAGCGGGTTCTTTGACTGGCTGGGAAATGCTTTCTCGCACCTGTGGGACTGGATCAGCAACGGCTTCAAGGGCCTGGTGGACGTGGGCGGAAACCTGGTCTCCGGCCTATGGCAGGGCATTACCGGTGCGGCGGGTGCGGTGTGGAACGGCATCTGCGACTTCGGCAGCAGCATCGTGAATGGATTCTGCGACTTCTTTGGGATCCATTCCCCCAGCCGTGTGATGGCGGGCATTGGTGAATACCTGAGCCTTGGTTTGGCGCAGGGCATCACCGACGAGACCGACTCCGTGGTGCAGGGCGTACAGGACGTGAGTGACACGGCCCTTTCCACCATGATGGATCTGGCCCAGCGAGTGGGCGACATTGCCAGCGACGACTTCGAGTATGAACCCAGCATCCAGCCCGTAGTGGACATGAGCGACGTTCAAAATGGAGTGGACTGGCTGAACGACACCCTGTTCCAGAACGGCACGGTCGCCCTGAATGCAGAACGCACCGCAGGCCTTGCCGCCAACGTGGTGCGCAGAGCCGAGGTGACCAAGGCCCAGCAGGAAGAGGCCAACAAGGCTGACCAGAAGGCAACCCCCAACGCCGACATCGTTTCGAGCGTGGAGGCATTGGGCGAGCACATCGACAGCATTGCCCGGGCCGTGGCCAACATGAAGGTCCAGATGAACGGCCGGAAACTGGTGGGCGAGATCATCAACGACGTGGACGAGGGGCTGGGGAAGATCAACCGGAGGAACAACCGATGATGGGACGGAGCGCAACTGACCCGGCGCTTTCCTCAAAGATCCCTACATTTGCGGGGCTTATTTTTAAGGTATATGACAATGCAGGGGCTTCCCGGGAATACAGCACGAGAGACTTCAACCTGGTCCCCCTGAACCCCCTGCATGTCAATGCCTTTGAGGAAAAATACGAGACGATGGATTTTCCTTCCTACCACGGCACGCCGGAAAAGGCTCCGCTGGGAAAGAGGGTGTTCCAGAACTCGACCGGAAGCTGGGACTTTTATTATGTGGCGGACGGCGTACCACATTCCAGCTGGGATGACTACGGACGGCATGCCATGGACGATGTGCGGGAGCGGTGCGGCATCCCCGACAAGACCGAACAGAGCATTCAGCTTTACCCCGACTGGTCGAGCCGGGAAGGTGACTGGACAAGCACCTATTTCCGGCTGATGCGGATCATTCAGGGAAGAGAATGCGAGGTGCGGATGGAACTGGGCGGAACCGTGCTCTCCACCGCGCAGACAAGAAGCTACAAAGGGCGCTGCTGGATCAGCAACGTCAAGAACGGCAACGACGGACGGGTGACGCTGACCATCTCCTATGACTTCCAGCCGCCTGCCGACATGCTGAGTTAAGGAGGAGCCATGTACCATTCCATCACCATTGGTGACAAGAACACCTGGGATGACTGGAAGATGATCCCGGTCTCCCGGCCTGTGGTGGCTCCCCCGGTGGAGAAAGTCCTCTCCGTGAACGTACCCGGACGAGACGGAACCACCTACCTTTCCAAGAGCCTGACGGGTTACCCGGTATTCAAGGCCCGGGAGGGAAGCTGGGAGTTTTATCTGGACACGGACGAGTGGCGGGGGCAGAACCTTTCGACCCCTGTGGGAACCGGAGCGCTGGAGTATCTTTCCAGAGCGCTGGCGAAGAGCAACTCGATCCCGGCACAGACCAGGGTGCGGCTGGAGGATGACCCGGCGTTCTTTTATTTGGGGCGTGTCTGGGTGAACGGGGGCATCAAGCAGAAGAACGGACACAGCGTCGTGACCTTTGCTTACAGCCTTTACCCGTTCAAGTTCCTGTACGACAACATTCAGGAGGACTGGGTGTGGGATACCTTTGGGTTTGAGACCGATCTGGCCGTGCCCTACTGCAAGGACATTCCCATCAAGGCACTCCAGACCAAGACCTTCCGGATGCCGCCCAGCGAAAAACCGAGCCTGCTGCAAGCAAAATGGACCGGTGGCGGTTATGTGGGGGTTACACTGGCAAAGAGCCAGACCTACCCCTACGAAAAGGCAAAAGAGCTGGGACTTCCGGCAGAGGAGGTCTCGTACTGCCCAATGATGGACGAGGGCATGGGAAAGGCGGACATCGGCCTGATCGACAACGATCTGCGATATGACGTGTACGAAGTGCGGGCGAGCACCACGACCGATGCGGGGACACTCAACCTGTATTACCAGCCAGCGTACTTATGACGGATTAAACCTCTCAGTCTCGCTTCGCTCGCCAGCTCCCCTAGTAGGGGAGCCCTTGGCAGATCGGGAAAGTTTGCGAGTTGACTTCAAAATGGATGCAGAAAGGAGGGAGGAGCCATCGGATATCAAGTTTATGCGGGAACCATCTCAAAGAAGACGGAGACCTTTAATGGCACGAGTGCTCTGGGGTTCCAGTGGGACACCCGGGAGTGCATCTTTGATTCCCAGGGCGACACGATAGAGGGAAGCGTTTCCAACCGATTCCTCGAAGACCCGGTGCTGAACCTGGCCAAAAACGAGTTCGGCAGCTTTGAGGCGACCATTCCGTATCAGATCAACACGGCATTCGGCAGTTACAAGAACCCTGTGTACACCACCCTGAAGTACGAGAAAACGTGGCTGGTGGTGGAAGAGGACGGCAAACCGATCTGGCTGGGTTATGTGACCGAGACGGAAAAGCTGTTTGACCTGAGCTACAAGCTGTATGCCGAGGGCGTGCTGGGTTATCTCCAGCGATTTGTGCCGAAAGTGAATGGCGGAACCTACTACCTGACCACCGACAACCCGATGGAGCAGTGGTCGAGCGTGCCCTCCAACAGCATCTTCTACCTTGCAACGCAGGCGTTGAAGGACTACTATCAGGGGCCTTACGGGACCTTTGGCATCGGGAAGGTGAACATCCAGCCCGGGCGCACCATCGACACCTCCAGCAAGGGAACCCTGTTCGAGAGCCAGTGGAGCCTGCTGAACACCTTTTTGCTGGAAGAATACGACGGATACCTGCGGACACGGATCGTGCGGGCAGACAACGGCACTGCGGTATGGCGGGTGTACATCGATTACCTCGTGGAAACGGATGCCACCACGACACAGACCATTGAATATGGCGTGAATCTGCTGGATTTCAGCTATGTGGAGCAGATGTCCAGCGACGTGGTGACCCGTGTGACCGCATACGGCACCCAGACGACCACCAGCGGATGGTGGATCTTCAAGACGACCACAGTGAGCGCAATCTCGGAAACAGTGCGAGACGAGGCGGCAGAAGCAAAGTACGGCATCATTGAGAAGTGCATCCAGGTCGATGGCAACACAAACAGCGACAACCTGCGCAAAGAAGCACAGACCGAGCTGAAGGGGTACAAGCAGAACATCGAGCCTGTGATGACCCTGACCGCTTACGATCGGGTGGACAGCGGGGAAAGCAATGACCGACTGGGATTTCTGATCAAAACCCACATCATCTCCAGCCCCCACGAAATCGACAAGTGGCTGGTATGCACCAAGCTGAAGCTGCCGCTGGATGCGCCCAACGAGAAGCAGTTCACCTTTGGCCTGACCCCCGAGAAGCTGACCAAACAGCAGGTGCAGAAGCAGGCCATGGACAGCGTATGGACAATCGCACAGGCGATCATCAGTTTCCTGAACCAGCTGCTGGGCAACCTGAGCAGTTCGTAAGGGTTCAAAATGGAGGAGGTTGAGAATAGGAATGGATTTTGATGCGATCATTACGGGCATCCGGAAGGCGATCTATGGCCGGGAAGTCCGTGAATACATCGCCAGCTCGATGGAGTGGACCCGGGATTTTGTGAACCAGAGCATCGCCAACATCAAAGAGCTGCTCCGTCAGGCCGAAGCGGCACGGGATGCGGCAAAGGCAAGCCAGGATGCTGCCAAGGTGAGCGAAACCAACGCGAAGGCCAGCGAGAATGCAGCCAGGGCAAGCCAGAACGCGGCGGCATCCTCTGCTTCTGCGGCGGCAGGTTCGGCCAGTGCGGCAAAGACCAGCGAGACCAACGCCAAGGCAAGCGAGAATGCGGCCAAGACCTCGGAGACCAAGGCGAAGACTTCGGAGACCAATGCCAAGGCAAGTGAGAATGCGGCCAAGACCTCGGAGACCAACGCCAAGACCAGTGAGACCAACGCCAAGAGCAGCGAAACAAAGGCTGCTACCAGCGCTGCCAATGCGAAGACCAGTGAGACCAACGCAAAAGCCAGCGCCGACAGCATGGGGACCAGCGTGGCCACCTGCACCGCCAAGGCCAAGGAAGCCCAAGCAAGCGCAGGGAAGGCCGCGGCCAGCGAGAGGAATGCGAAGAACGATGCCGACCGGGCAGAGCAAGCCAGCACCAACGCGGCCAATGCGGCCATGACTGCATTGCAGAAGGCAAAGGATGCGGGCGACTTCAAAGGCGACAAGGGTGCCACAGGCGCTACCGGTCCACAGGGGCCGCAAGGGCCTACCGGTGCAACAGGACCCAGAGGTGCTACCGGCCCACAGGGTCCACAGGGGCCGCAAGGACCCTCCGGTGCAACAGGACCCAGAGGTGCCCAAGGCGCTACTGGCCCACAGGGGCCGCAAGGGCCGCAAGGGCCCACCGGAGCGAGTGGCGTTGCATCCAGTGGCAGCAACTGGGTGCGCTTTTCAGACGGAACGCAGATCTGCTGGTACTCCATCAATTCAGACGGAAGCGATTATACATGGTCATTTCCGGTGGCATTTTCTAATACGGAATATTCTGTTGTTGCTTGCCCTGTCTCATTTCTTTCGTTTGTTTGTAAGGACAAAAAAACGACATCATGCACAGTACCTGGAATAAATGATACACTATGTTCTGGCATTGCTGTTGGCCGCTGGTGGTAAGGTGAACGTAAATGGAAATCAAACTCGGAACAAAAATCTTGAAGCCTGTTATCACGCAGGCTGAATGTGATGCCTATTCTGCCGTTGTTGATGCCATTACCGCCCACAATGCAGCGGCTGCCGTGGGCGAGGCCCTGTGGAGCATGGACGACCAGCCGGAGTTTTATGTTGTGGTGGAGGCCGGCACGAAGCCAGACCCTGCCGATGCACCGAAGCCGACCCCTACACTGGAGGAGCGGCTTGCAGCGATAGAGAGCGCCCAAACCGACACCGACAGCCTGGTGGTGGATCAGGAGTACCGGTTGACCATGCTGGAGCTGGGGGTTACACCGGAGGAATAAGAGTCGAGTCAGCCCATTTGTATCGTTTCGCTTATTGGCACACTGAAAAGGAATGCTGATGAGCGATTTTTTTACATTAAGATGGCTCATGCGGAACGTGAGCAGAAAGGAATCAAAATGGAACTCTACAACACCTGTGCACGCCTGATCGAACGCGGCAAGACCAACGGGATGCAGCGGAAGCTGGATATCTTCTTTGCCAACGACCGCCTGACCGAAGAGGAGTACGAAAAGCTGTGCACCCAGCTGGCCGAGAAACTGAAGGAGCAGGGCAATGCTTGATGTCATCGACGTTTCCCGCTGGCAGGGAACCATTGACTGGAAAAAAGTCAAGGCCAGCGGAAAAGTAGGTGGCGTGATGATTCGTGCAGTTTCCACCAAGAGCGGGCAGCTCTACGTCGATCCGTGCTTTGAAGCGAACTATGCCGGGGCCAAATCTGTGGGTTTGCCAGTTGGCGTATATACTTACACCGTTGCGGTAACGGAAGGCATGGCAAAGAAGGAGCTGAACCTGCTCAGGACATGCCTGGAAGGAAAGAGCTTTGAGCTGCCCATTGCTATGGACGTGGAGGACCCCCGTCTGAAAAGTCTGCCCGCAGCCGAGTTGACGAAACTTGTCAAAATGGAGCTCAGGGAGATCGAAAAGTGGGGACTGTACGCGACCCTGTATACCTACTCGAACTTTGCCGACTACAACCTGAACATGTGGCAGCTGAATGACTTTGACCTATGGCTGGCGGACTACCGGAACAAGCGGCCGACCCGCAAGCACGGTATGTGGCAGTACAGCTCCAAGGGCAAGGTGGCTGGTGTGAGCGGCGTGGTGGACATGAACCATGTCTACAAGGATTACCCGAGTATCATTGCAAAAGCGGGTCTGACAAGCGTGAAGGGAGCGTGAACCCCACGGAAAGCTTTATCGTGACCCATTTCAACGAGGTGGTCTCCCTGATCATCGCGGCAGCACTGGGATGGGCGGGGAAGGCGTTCTACGCTACCATCCAGGAGCAGAAGGCACTGAAAAAAGCGGTGAAGGCTCTGCTCCACGACAGACTCTATCAGAGTTGCCGGTACTACATCCAGCAAGGGTACGTTGACTCGGAAGGGCTGACCAACGTGGGGCTTGTATACGAGGCGTACCACGAGCTGAAGGGCAACGGAACCGGCACGAACCTATACGAGCGGATGAAGGCACTGCCGCTGCGGGAAGATCACACAGCCTGAACAGGAGGACTTCAAAATGGAGAAATACACCAATGCAAGTGCTGCGACCTGGGCGAGAACCATCTGCCTGATCGTGGCGCTGCTGAACAGTCTGCTGGCTTCGTTCAACAAGAGCCCGCTGCCCATCGACAACGAGCAGCTCCAGCAACTGGTCAGCACCCTTATCACCGTTGTGGTAGCCATTATCAACTGGTGGAAGAACAACTCCTTCACCAAGGAGGCCATCGAGGCAGACGAACTGTTTGCACGGCTGAGGGCGGAAAACAACGCCAGGAAGTAATCAAAATGGAGGAAAAGTCTATGGAAAAATATGGTGCCGCTGGGCATTGATATTTTCATGGACTTTTCTTTTTTGAGTTGTCGGATTTGAGCGATTTGTCGATGGATATATGCCCCAGCATCTGGTATAATAAGGGCACGATAAACAACTTGCGCCTATACCTGTGAAGAACGGAGAATACCTCACAACAATTAGGTGAATTTCCTATCCTAAAAACGGTACCACCGCCAGCCGCGTGGAGCGCGCCATCCGCCACGCCATTGAGGTGGCGTGGGACCGGGGCGATGTGGATACCCTCAACAGCTACTTCG
>ENA-OZFE01000573-OZFE01000573.1-human-gut-metagenome-genome-assembly--contig:-NODE-573-length-14458-cov-23.323891_pt1 | contig 14458 bp, 11 predicted proteins | sample MGYA00245077_ERZ653627 | MGnify/ENA primary metagenome ERZ653627 (study PRJEB26926, sample SAMN06165121) | human gut metagenome | biome: ENVO:00009003; feature: ENVO:2100002; material: ENVO:00002003...
CACTGACCATCGCCATCAAGCGTGCTCGTCACGTTGCTCTGATGCCCTACGTCAGCGACTAATCTTTAAAACATCAACCCAATCAAAATAATCAGCAATCAGCAAAGGCTCTTTCCCGATGACAAGGGAAGGAGCCTTTTTTGGTGCAATGCGCCCATTTTGTTTTGCGTCGTGGTGTGTTATACTGGCCTTGCACACTTCCCTGCACACACTTTTCAGGAGGTATCACGATGAAACGACATTCTTTCCGTCTTGCGGCGGCTGCTCTGGGCCTTTTGCTGGTGCTGCCCACCGGGCTTCCGGCCTCGGCCGCTTCCTCGTTTGATGCGGGCTACTATGCCACCCATTACCCGGATGTGGCGGCAGCCTGCGGCACGGACGAAGGTGCTCTGCTGCAGCACTACATCCAGTTCGGCGCATCAGAAGGGCGCAAGCCCTCCGCCTGGGGCCGTGCCGGTGACACGGACCTGAAGCTGACCGACGCCCAGATCGCGGCCATCTGGTCGCCGGTGCCCATCAAGGAACTGGCCAACTACAAAAGCCTGAAGCGCAAGATGACCGATGACGAATTTGCGCAGGCCTACGAGCAGGCCCGCAGGATCGTAACGCCGCTGGCCTTCAAGAGCCGTGAGGAGCAGCTGGCCGGCATCGCCAACGCCCTGCGCGAAATGGTAGATGACGGTACGGTTGCCTACTCTACCGATGTGCCTCACTACAACGACGCCTATGGGTATCTGGTGCTGCATGTGGCCTCCTGTGCCGGATGCGCCCGCACCACTGGCCTGTGTCTGAACATGCTGGGCATCCCCTATGAGCACGTCAACGAAAACCAGTGGAGCCACCAGTGGTGCCGCGTGCCCATGCCCGACGGCAGCTATTGGATCTGCGACGCCTACGGCCTGTACTGCGGCCCGGAACCTGCCCCCTATCAGCACCCGTATCTGTAAATATGTGCTCAAAACGGCGAGGACGAACCGGAACGGTTCTTCCCCGCCATTTTTCTTTTTTCGGGACCGTTCTCGCTAGATTTGCAGTACATGCGCCTGGTTCAGAAAGCACTTGCAGCCGTGCAAAAAGTTACAAAGCGGTACGGTTTTGCCGGTAGTTTCTGACCGTTCCCGGGAATTTTCGGGAAACTGATTTCGTTCTGCTCTGCTGGCAAATCAATCTGCACAAAAACAGGTCAGGAGCATGTACAGATTGCACGAAACTGTTTTTTCATTCTTGATTTTTTATACGGAATGTGCCATACTATAGCCACTGGAAACGTTCCCGACAACGTTTCCGATAGTTCTTTCAGAGATGAGGGATTCCGGCAATGGGCAACATGACGATCAAAGATATCGCACGGATCAGCGGCTGTTCCGTCAGCACGATCTCCCGTGTGATCAACGATCGCCCGGATGTCCGGCCGGAGACCAAGGAACGAGTTCTGGAGGTAATGCGGGAAGCAGGCTTTGTGCCCAACACCAACGCACGGCAGCTCAAGATCCAGCAGTCGCGCAGCCTGGTGTTCGTGGTCAAAGGCACCCGCAACATCTTCTTCTCCGACTTTCTTGTGCAGCTGCAGCGGGCCGCCACCCTTTACGGGTACAACGGCATCGTCTCCTATCTGGACGAGAATGCCAACGAGATCGACGCCGCTGAAAAGATCCTGCGCGAGATCAAACCCAAAGGCATGATTTTCCTGGGCGGCAGCGTTGCAAACTTCCAGAAAGGATTTGCCAACATCAGCGTCCCTTCGGTGCTGGCCACCCTCGTGTCGGACAAGCTGAACTTTCCCAACCTGTCCATGGTTGGCGTGGATGACCGGGCAGCCGCCTATCAGGCAGTGTCCTACCTCATCCAGCAGGGCCACCGCAAAATCGCCGTGCTGGGCGGCCCGGCTACGAGCTACCCCAGCATGATGCGCCGTCAGGGTGCGCAGCAGGCCATGGAGGATACGGGCATTCGCTTCGAGGACAAGCTCTACGGCCTGTCCAACTACGATTTCGAGTCTGCGTATCACGCCATGAATGGGCTTCTGGCCCGCCGGGCTGAGTTCACTGCCCTGTTTGCCATGAGCGATGTGATCGCCTTTGGTGCCATCCGGGCGCTGGTGAGCGCTGGGCTCCGGGTGCCGGAGGATGTTTCGGTCATCGGCTTTGATGGCATTACGATGTCCCGCTACTGTGTGCCTGTGATGACCACCATCGTACAGCCCAGCGAGCAGATCGCTCTGCAGAGCATTGAGCTGCTGGTGCGGCAGATCGAGCACGGCACCCCCGCTCAGACCGTGACCCTGCGGCCGGAGCTGCAGCAGGGCGAAAGCGTAAGGGCAATTTAAATTTTGTATTCCCTCCGTCGAAGGACGGAGAGTATATAGTTGATCTGTAATTTTAATAAGAAGGAGAACTTATTATGAAAAAGATGATCACTCGTCGTAACTTCCTGAAGGCCGCTGGCGTTTCTGCCGCTGCTCTGGGTCTGGCTGCCTGCGGCGGCTCCTCCAGCAGCACCGCTTCCTCTGCTGCCGGTTCTACCGCTGCTTCCAGCACCGCTGCAAAGGCAGACGGTAAGGTCTACTACCTGAACTTCAAGCCCGAGCAGGATCAGGATTGGCAGGATCTGGCCGCTGAGTACACCAAGGAGACCGGCGTGCCTGTGACCGTGGTCACCGCCGCTTCCGGCCAGTACGAGACCACCCTGATGAGCGAGATGGAAAAGAGCGAAGCTCCCACCCTGTTCCAGGTGAACGGCCCTGTTGGTCTGGCCAACTGGAAGGATTACTGCTACGACCTGTCCGGCAGCCAGCTGTACGGTGAGCTGACCAGCGACTCCTTCGCTCTGAAGGACGGCGACGCCGTTGCCGCTATCGCCTACGTTATCGAGACCTACGGCATCATCTACAACAAGGAGCTGCTGACCGCCGCTGGCTATACCCAGGACGACATCAAGGGCTTTGCCGACCTGAAGAAGGTGGCCGACGACATCCAGGCTCGCAAGGCTGAGCTGGGCGTGGACGGTGCCTTTACCTCCGCTGGTATGGACGGCTCTTCCGACTGGCGTTTCAAGACCCACCTGGCCAACCTGCCCATCTACTACGAGTACAAGGCAGACGGCATTGGCTCCACCGACGCCATCAAGGGCACCTATCTGGATGACTACAAGCAGATCTGGGATCTGTACATCACCGATTCCACCTGCGATCCCAAGCTGCTGGCTTCCAAGACCGGCGACGACGCTGTGGCTGAGTTTGTGGGCAAGAAGGCTGTGTTCTACCAGAACGGCACCTGGGCTTACAATGACGTGAAGGATCTGGGTGACGACAATCTGGGTATGCTGCCCATCTACATCGGCGCTGAGGGCGAGGAGAACCAGGGCCTGTGCACCGGTTCCGAGAACTTCTGGTGTGTCAACAACGCCGCTTCCGAGGCCGACATTCAGGCTACTCTGGACTTCCTGTACTGGTGTGTCACCTCTGAGACCGGCACCAGCGCAATGGCTGACAAGATGGGCTTCGTCATCCCCTTCAAGAAGGCTAAGGACTCCACCAACCCCCTGATCGGCATTGCAAACCAGTATGTGGCCGACGGCAAGACCAGTGTTGACTGGTGCTTCTCCACCATGCCTTCCGAGGAGTGGAAGAACGGCGTGGGCAGCGCACTGACCGCTTACGCAGCCGGCACCGGCAAGTGGGACGACGTGGTCACCGCATTTGTGGACGGCTGGGCCAAGGAATACAAGCTGGCCAACGGCTAAGCCATTGACCAAGAGCTCCCATAAGAACTAATGTGGGAGGCGGGCGATGAGTTCGCCCGCCTCCCTTCTTTTTTCTAACAGCTCCATCAGGAGGTATATCATGCAAAAAGCCATTAGTAAATACTGGCCGGTGTTTGTGCTGCCTACTCTGGTCGCCTTTATCATCGGCTTCATCTGGCCCTTTATCTGGGGCACATATCTGTCCTTCCAGCGATTCACCACCGTGTCCAAGACCACCTTTGTGGGCATCCAGAACTACCTTTCCGTGTTCCAGGATTCCACCTTCCTCCATGCCTTTGGCTTTACGGCGGTCTTTACCGTGGTAAGCACCGTGCTCATCAACGTGTTTGCCTTTGCCATTGCGCTGGTGCTGACCCGGGGCATCAAGGGCACCAACCTGTTCCGTACCGTGTACTTTATGCCCAACCTGATCGGCGGCATCCTGCTGGGCTACATCTGGCAGATCCTGCTGAACGGCCTGCTGGCCAACCTCCAGAAGCCTCTGCTGGCCCTGGACGCCAAGGCTGGTTTTGTGGGCCTAGTGATCCTGATGTGCTGGCAGCAGATCGGTTACATGATGATCATCTATGTGGCCGGCCTGCAGAGCGTGCCCGGCGACCTGATCGAGGCGGCCAAGATCGACGGTGCCAACGACCGCGAGATCCTGTTCAAGATCAAGATCCCCATGGTCATGCCCAGTGTGACCATCTGCACCTTCCTCACCCTGACCAACAGCTTCAAGCTGTTTGACCAGAACGTGGCCCTGACCGCCGGTGAACCCGCCAACGCCAGTGAAATGCTGGCCCTGAACATCTACAACACCTTCTACGGCCGCTCCGGTGCCCAGTGGAAGGGCATTGGTCAGGCAAAGGCTGTGGTGTTCTTCCTGATCGTGGTGGTCATCTCGCTCATCCAGCTCCACTTTACCCGCTCCAAGGAGGTGCAGCAGTAATGCCTAAACAGAAAAAGATGTGGGATAACATCCTCACCGTCATCATGAGTGTGCTGTGCCTGCTGTGGATCTACCCCATCGTGCTGATCCTGCTGAACAGCCTGAAAAAAGAGGGCACCTTTACCACCTCCACGGTGTTCCAGCTGCCCACGAAAGAGACCTTTGCCGGAATTGGCAACTACGTCTACGGCGTGACCAAGATGGGCTTTCTGTCCAGCCTGGGCTACAGCCTTCTGATCACCATTACCAGTGTGTTCCTGATCCTGCTGTGCTGCTCCATGACCGGCTGGTACCTCACCCGCGTGAACAACAAGCTGAGCAAGTTCATGAACCTGCTGATCGTGTTCTCCATGGTCGTGCCCTTCCAGATGGTCATGTTCACCCTGTCTAAGACTGCAGACCAGCTCAAGCTGAACACCCCCTGGAACATCTGCATCATCTACCTGGGCTTTGGTGCCGGTCTGGCCGTGTTCATGTTCACCGGCTTTATGAAGAGCGTGCCCATGGAGATCGAGGAAGCCGCCATGATCGACGGCTGCAACCCCATCCAGATCTTCTTTAAGGTCGTGTTCCCCATCCTGAAGCCTACCATGATCTCCACTGCCATTCTGGAGACTATGTGGGTGTGGAACGACTACCTGCTGCCCACCCTGGTTCTGGACATCAAGAAGTACCGCACCATCCCCATGGCTATCCAGTACTTCCGCGGCGGCTACGGCCGAGTGGAGCTGGCTCCCATGATGGCCTGCATCATCATTGCCATCATCCCCATCATCATCCTGTACATGACCTGCCAGAAGTACATCATTGAGGGCGTTGTGGCAGGTGCTGTCAAGGGCTAAGGAGGTGCGCACCATGCGTGCAAGCGGCATTCTGATGCCCGTGTTCAGCCTGCCGGGGCCCTTTGGCATCGGCACGCTGGGCAAAGAGGCCTTCGCATTTGTCGATTTCCTCGCCGAGGCAAAACAGACCTACTGGCAGATTTTGCCCATCGGCCCCACCGGCTACGGTGACAGCCCTTACCAGAGCTTTTCCGCCTTTGCCGGCAACCCCTACTTCATTGACTACCGCCTGCTGGCCGACACCGGTCTGCTGACGGCCGATGAAGTGCCCGCCGCACGGCCTGTAGGCCCCATCGACTACGGCGCACTGTACAACGAGCGGCCTGTGATCCTGAAAAAGGCAGCCGACCGCCTGCTGGCAGCCCCCTCCCCCGCCTATGAAGCCTTCTGCGAGGCGCAGAGCTTCTGGCTGGAGGATTACGCCCTGTTTATGGCTGTCAAGGCCGAACAGGGGCAGGCAGGCCTTGCCGACTGGCCGGATGACCTGCGCTGCCGCAAACCGGAAGCCATTGCTGCCGCAAAACAGCGCCTTGCCGACGCGGTGGATTACTACAAGGCGGTGCAATTCTTCTTCTACACCCAGTGGAACGCCCTGAAGGCTTACGCCAACGGCAAGGGCGTCCGTCTGGTGGGCGATATTCCCATCTATGTCAGCCCGGATTCCAGCGACCTGTGGACCCACCCGGAGCTGTTCCAGACCGACGGAGAAATGCATCTGACCCAGGTGGCCGGATGCCCGCCGGACGCCTTTGCAGCAGACGGCCAGCTGTGGGGCAACCCCCTGTATGACTGGCCCACGCACAAAGCCACCGGCTTTGCCTGGTGGAAACGCCGGATGCAGCACGCCACCTCCATTTACGATGTGGTGCGCATCGACCATTTCCGCGGTTTTGAGAGCTACTACTCCATCCCCGCCGGAAACAAGACCGCAGCGGGCGGCCACTGGGAAAAGGGCCCGGGCCGTGATTTTATCCACGCCATGCACGAAGCTTTGGGCGAAGGCGGCATCATTGCCGAGGACCTGGGCTACCTGACCCCGGAGGTCAAGGCCATGCTGGCAGAGAGCGGCTACCCCGGCATGAAGATCATGCAGTTTGCCTTTGACAGCCGGGAATCCGGCAATTACCTGCCTCATACCTACCCCCGCAACAGCGTGGTGTACACCGGCACCCATGACAACGTGACCACCGAAGGCTGGCGCACCAATGCCAGCCCGGAAGATGTGGCCTATGCCTGCCGCTACCTGCGCTGCAAGCCGGAGGATCTGACCGAGGCCATGATCTGCGCCTGCCTTGCCAGTGTGTCGGACATGGCGATCATTCCGCTGGCCGACTGGCTGCATCTGGGCAGTGAGGCCCGCATCAACACCCCCAGTACCCAGGGTGCCAACTGGCAGTGGCGGCTCGGCAGCCCTATGCCCGGCAGCCTTGCAGCACACATCGCACAGCTGACTGCACTGTACGAGCGCACCCCCTGCGGCGAATAAGCGTTTTCTCCCCTTTTGGCATCCGCAGCTTCCGGCTGCGGGTGCCTTTTTTGCGTTTTTGCGGGACATTTTTTCAGCGGCCGAAAGCGCCGCATTCACACTGTTTCCATCGTCTGTTCGCAGTTATTCTCTCGTCCGTTCACGTTTTGTTCACAAAGGTATCATCTTTTTTTTCGCCGCATCCCTTGTTATTTTTATACAGATATGCTACAATTCAGATAACATATCGTCTGCCTTTGGGCGGATTTCACGAGTGAAAGGAGCCTTTCCATTATGGATCATACATATCAGAGCACCATGCTGATGCCCGCCTCCTATGCGGTTCTCTCGGAAGAAGAAATGACCTACCTCGACGGCGGTGCCGACTACAGCTTCAACGTCGGTGACTACACCGTTACCTTACACCCGGAAGTTTTGGTCACCTATGCCATGAATGTGGTGGTGAACGGCGTTTATATGCTGAGCCAGGGTTCCTTCCAGTACTTTATCAATACCTTCAAAGAGGGTCTGTCCGACGGCCTGAGCCTGACCGGTGTGGTCAAACACAATTGGAACCGTATGAATACCTGGAGCCGCGTTGCCACCGTCGGCATGGCAGGACTGGCCGGTTACTACGCTTATGCACAGGTGCGCAGCATGTACCTGTCGCTGAAGAACCTGTTCGGCTCTATGTTTGGCACCACCACGAATACCGACACACAGGATCCTTCCGTGGCCGCAGGTCTGGCCGCCTGAGTGTTTCGGATTTCTGCCTGAAAGGAGTGTTCGTTCATGAAAAAGCTCCAACTGCCTTCGTCGTATGCTGTGCTTTCGGAGGAAGAACAGCGGACCGTTTCGGGCGGCGGCGAACTCAAGGATTCTCTGGATGAGTTTTTGGGCAGCCTTCATCTGCACGATTTTACACTGGGCGAAGGGCTTGTTTCCTTCTCTGTCACCTTCGTGCCGATGCTGCTGTTCACAGCGGTCAAGAACGTGGTGCTGTTTGGCTACCGTGTCTACAACAAGCTGCTGGCATCCTCCATTTTCCGGCTGGGCACCTCGACCTCGGAAACGGTCCAGCATCTTGCAGCACAGCAGGAGACCAATTCCTTCCCGCTGCGCTGAGTCCATTTGAATCAAAAATTGAAAAGGGTCTGCTGCAAATTTGCAGCAGACCCTTTTTTGTTGCTTCTGCAGTTATAGCACTTGTCTTGCGCCCTGTTCCCGCAGCCGGAGCACATAGCAGCTGCCCGGGCCGAACACCCGCTCCATGGCGGTATGGTAGCACTGCAGCAACGTTTCCGGCACATAGGCCTGAATGGTGCCCGCAAAGCCGCCGCCCTGCATCCGCCATGCGCCGCTGCTGCCCTGCAGGATGCTCTGGCTCAACGCAAGCGCCACCGACAGCCCCTGATGCCGGACATCCGTGGCGCAGTACACATTCTGGCACAGTGCAAAGGAGGCGCGCCCGCTTTCCAGCACCAGCGCGGCAAAATCGGCAAAGCGTTTTTCCAGCAAAGCCCGGCGCTGGGCCAGCGTGCGGGCATTTTCTTCGTAATAGTGGATGGCACGCAGCACCGCGCGGTCGCCGCAGGCGGTACGCAGCCGGGGCAGTACTGCCCAAAAATCGGTTTCCGGTACCTGACCCAACACTTTGCCGCCCAGGCAGGCCGCCACAGCCTCCATCTCCTGCCGGATGGCCGCGAACTCTCCGGTCAGCTCGCTGTGGCTGCCCCGGGTGTCGGTCACGCACAGGGTCATGCCGGGCGGCAGCAGACCGTCTGCGTGGATCTTTTCCACCTGCGGTGCGGCCGGGTCTGCGAAGTCGGCAAAAATGACGCCGCCCACCGCGCTGGCCAGCTGGTCCAGCTGACCGCTGGGTTTGCCAAAGTAAGTATTCTCCGCATACTGGCAGATGCCGGCCAGTGCCCGGGCATCCAGCCCACAGGCGTACTCCCCGTTCCAGATGCAGGCCATGCCCATCTCAAAGGCCGCAGAGCTGGAAAGGCCGCTGCCCCGCAGAACGTCGCTGGCCGTGTAAGCATCAAAGCCGCCAATAGCCTTTCCCGCTGTACGGAAGCCCTCGGCAATGCCCCGGATCAGGCTGGCCGAGTGGGTGCTCTCCCCTTCCTGCGGCTCTGCCGTGGCCAGATCGATCACATCCAGCTTGTTGAACCCGCGGGACTTGACCCGCACATAGCCGTCCGTGTTCCGGGCCGCTACCGCCACCAGATCCAGCGTGACCGCCGCCGCCAGCCCGTAGCCGTGCTGGTGGTCGGTGTGGTTGCCGCCCAGCTCCGCACGCCCCGGGGCCGAGTACACCTGCACCTGCCGCCCCGGGCCAAAATACAGCTCGAACTGCTCCAGCGCCGCGCAGTACCGCGCCCGCTGCCGGGCCAGTTCCTGCGGGGCGGTGCCGTAAAGCGCGGCAAGGGGTCCGTCCCACCTCCCTGCCGCGATCTGTTCCCTGAGTTGTGCGCTGGTTGCCATCCGCGATCCCTCCCTGAAACATTCAAACAGTGTTTGTAGGTTTGTTAGGTCTATTGTAATGCATCCCTTCTGTTTTTTCAATTTCTATCGAAGAAAAAGCGCGAAATTTGGCGTCCGGCTCAAAGAATAAGATGTACTTTTGTTGAATTTGCAGGCGGTTCTGTGGTATACTGGTCGAAAGACGTGACAACGAGGGAGGTCAAGCCGCCATGGCAGACGTTTACAAGCAATCCTTCAAACAGAACTACACGAACAACATCGAACTTTCCATCTTCAACTGCGGCATTGAGCGCTGCGCCCCGTCCAAGACCTGGGGTCCTGGCATCCGTGACCATTACCTGATCCACCTGGTGCTCTCGGGCAAGGGCGAATTCGAGGTAGGCGGCCGAACCTGGCAAGTCAGCACCGGAGATCTGTTCTTTGCGCGCCCCAGCCAGCTCATCCGCTACACCGCCGATGAGCAGTACCCCTGGGAGTACAGTTGGGTGGGCTTCAACGGTGCCTGCGCCCACAAGCTGGCAGCCCAGCTGCCCTTTACCGACGACGCCCCCGTACACCACACCAGCGACCCGGACGGCATGCGCGCCGCCCTGGCTAACATCTACTCCTCCCGCGGGCTGCAGCCCCAGGACGAGGCCGCCATGGTGGGTTACCTTTATTTGTTCATTGCCGCTCTGATGAAGGAAACCATCGCCGGCAAGCCGCACTCCACCTCGTCCTCCAGCCAGTATGTGCTCAACGCCATCAAATACATCCAGTTCAACTACTCCCACGACATCTCCATTGACGATGTCGCCAAGAGCGTGGGCGTTTCCCGCAGCCACCTGTACCGGGTGTTCATGCTCAATGTGGGCAAAAGCCCCATCGACTACCTCACCGAATACCGCATCAACGAAGCCTGCAAGCTGCTGCGTGCTGGTCACCTTTCCATTGCAGAGGTGGCCGTGTCAGTAGGCTTCTTCGACCAGTTCTATTTTTCGCGGGTGTTCAAGCGCGCCAAGGGCGTGCCGCCCAGCAAGTATTTTGCCACCCAGGCAGATGCTGCCCCCGCCGAACCGCAGCCGTGACCCGGCGCATTTCCACTACCAAAGGAGACTATGACCCATGCCCTTACAGAAGAACCAGATCCTGACCCTGCGCATCGAGCGGCTTTCCAGCGACGGCAGCGGTGTGGCCCACAGCCCGGACGGCGAGACCGTTTTTGTGCCGGGTGCCGCCCCCGGTGACGAAGCCGATGTGCGCATCGTAAAGGACTGCAAGCGCTACGCCTTTGGCATTCTGGACCATCTGCGCACCCCCTCGCCGGACCGCATTCCGGTGGACTGTGCCGTGGCGGGACCCTGCGGCGGCTGCAGCCTGCGGCATCTGGATTACACCGCCGAGCTGCGTGCCAAGCAGGAGAATGTGACCGATGCCTTCCGCCGCATCGGTGGGCTGGACGTGCCGGTGCTGGACATCTGCCCTTCCCCCGAAGTGGACCGCTACCGCAACAAGGTCCAGTTCCCGGTAGGGCTGGACAAGAACGGTAACCCCTGCATCGGCTTCTACGCCGGGCGCACTCACCGCATCGTGCCCTGCCCGGACTGCAAGCTGCAGCCCGGCGTGCTCAACGACATTGGCAATGCACTGTGCAGGTTCTTTGCCGAAAACGGCATCCAGCCCTACAACGAAGAGACCGGCCAGGGCCTGGTGCGGCACATCTTCCTGCGGCGGGGCGCGCACAGCGGACAGATCATGGTGTGTCTGGTGTGCACCCGCCCGAACCTCCCCCACGCCGATGCGCTGTGCACCCGTCTGCGGGAGCAGTTTGCGGACATTGCCACCATCCTGCTCAATGTCAACAGCAAAAACACCAACGTGATCCTGGGCACCGAGACCCACACCCTGTACGGGCCGGGCTACATCGAAGATACGCTCTGCGGGGTTCCGGTGCAGCTGGGGCCGCTGTCGTTCTACCAGGTGAACACGCTGGCTGCCGAGCGGCTGTACGGCATTGCCGCACAGTACGCCCAGCTGACCCCGGATGACCTGTTGCTGGACCTCTACTGCGGCATGGGTACCATCGGTCTTTCCATGGTGGACCACTGCCGGGAGCTGGTGGGCGTGGAGATCGTGCCCGAAGCCATCGAGAGCGCCAAGTCCAACGCCGCCCGCATGGGGGATGCTGTGGCCGCAAAGAGCTGCTTCTTCTGTGCCGACGCCGGGCAGGCGGCCACCCGGCTGGCCGCCGAGGGCCTGCACCCGGACGTGGTGATGCTGGACCCGCCCCGCAAGGGCTGCGACGAGGCCACCCTCTCCGCCGTGGTGCGCATGGCTCCCCGCCGGGTGGTCTACGTCAGCTGCAACCCCGCCACCGCCGCCCGCGATGCCGCCTGGCTGGAGCAGAACGGCTATCACGCTGAGAAGGTGCAGCCGGTGGATCTGTTCCCGAGGACGAAGCATTGCGAAGCGGTTCTCCTTTTGACCAAACTCAATGTCGACCGCCACGTTGAAGTGGAAGTGAGCATGGATGAGCTGGATGTGACTGCTGCAGAAAGCAAGGCGACTTACAACGAGATTCGGGATTATGTGTGGGAACATCATCAGTTGAGGGTTTCCAACCTCTATATCGCACAGGTGAAGCAGAAACACGGCATCATCGAGCGAGAGAATTACCATAAAGCGAAAAATGAAAATACGAAGCAGCCCAAATGTCCGAAGGAAAAAGAGGATGCGATTGTGGAGGCATTAAAGCATTTTCAGATGATTTGATTTACAGTATGTCCGTCTGATTTTCAGGCGGGCATTTTCTTTTGTTGGAATCTGGTGTTTCTATTTTTATCGTGGTACAATATCTTAAAGACTTTTTGATTTCGGAGGAAGCCGTCATGATCGATCTTGCAAAACTGGAGCCTGTTTTGGGCGGATACCAGACCTATTTCCCGAAGCATTGGCCTCATGTTGAAGATTTCAAATGGGAAGCCGCGCAGCATTTCCACGACCATTGGAATATTGACGCGGCAGATTTTGGTGAAATGTTCAAGGAAGCCACTGCAAAGGTCTTTTCGCTTCTGGATACCGGCTATGCCTATCCCCGTGCGATGATCCTGAATTTCGCAGCAGCGGACTGTGAAGCAACACGCGCAATGTTCCGCAGCTTGTTTGATGAATCCACCGAACTTTCCCAGCGCATTATTGCATTTCAGGCTGCCACCGAAGAAATACGCACAAAATACAACGACGGCAGTTGGAATAACCACTACCAGAACACCAGTGCCATCAGCGTCTATCTGTGGCTCCGATATCCGGATCAATATTATATCTACCGCTATTCCGTTGCCCGTGACATCTCGGATGCGCTGAACTTCGATGCTCCGCCCAAGCGGGATGGTTCCGTAGAATCGCTGCTAAACAGCTACCGCCTTTATGATGAGCTGCGGGTGGCACTGAGCCAAAATGCTGCCATCACCCAGATGATCCGCAGTGCCATTGAAGCAGCCCCTGCCGGAAAATACTGGCCAGACACACACTGGAATATCGCTGCCATTGATCTGGGCTTTTATCTGAGCCGTTTCTACCTTGCCGAACAAAAGACATCACAGATACAGGCCGGATGGTTTCCTGCTGAAAGTGAGTATGATCCGGGCATTACAACCGCACAGTGGAGTGCTTTGCTGCAAGACACCTCGGTTTTTACCTCGGAGGCTTTGCGGGTGATGAAATGTATGCTGGATTACGGCGGGCAGGCCACCTGCAAACAGCTTGCCATTAAATACGGTGAAACCAGCAACTTCTACATCTCCAACTCCTACCATCTTGCACAGCGGGTGGCAGAAAAGACTGGCTGCCGCTGCATGCCCCGCGACAGCGAAAATATGCGTTGGTGGCCCATTTTATATGTGGGCAAAAATGCCAGCACAAAGGCGGATGGCACTTACATCTGGCGCTTGCGAGATGAGCTTTTACAGGCTCTGAAAAAAGCCGACCTCTCGAAAGTACCGGCTGCCGCTACCGCCTGTGAAGCACCTTCACGCCACTACTGGTGGCTGACTGCCAATCCTAAGATCTGGAGTTATTCCAGTCTGCGGGTCGGCGAAGAGCAGACCTATACGCTGTACAATGACAACGGGAACAAGCGCAGGATTTTCCAGAATTTCCTCGATGCAAAAGCCGGGGATCTTGTGATCGGCTATGAGGCCAATCCGGTAAAGCGGGTGGTAGCTCTGGCCAAGATCACACAGGAAAGCAACGGCAAAGAGATTTATTTTGAAAAGACCGAGAGCCTGACTTCCCCCATTGACTATGCTGTACTGAAGGCTTTCCCTGAGCTGGAGAAAATGGAGTTCTTCGTACAGCCGAACGGAAGCCTGTTCAAGCTCTCGGAGGGTGAGTACAACTTTATTCTGGATCTGATCCGGGATGAAAACCCTGCTCCCGTCCGGCAGGCATCTGCCGACAGCTACACCAGAGTTGATTTTCTGCACGATGTTTTTCTGAGTGAGCAACGCTATGAAGTGTTGGTTTCTTTGCTACGTCACAAGAAAAATATCATTCTGCAGGGTGCACCCGGCGTTGGAAAGACCTATGCTGCCAAACGGCTGGCGTACTCTATAATGGGTCAAGCTGATTCCTCCCGGGTTGAGTTTGTTCAGTTCCACCAGAATTACTCCTACGAGGATATCATGCTGGGCTACCGGCCGGACGGCTCCGGCTTCAAGCTGACAGAGGGTGTATTTTACCGCTTCTGCCAGAAGGCTTCCAACGACCCCGACCGAGAATACTTTTTCCTGATCGATGAGATCAACCGGGGCAACCTGAGCAAGATCTTCGGCGAGCTGATGATGCTAATTGAAAGCGACCATCGGGGCGAAAAGATCACACTGGCCTATAACGGGATGCCCTTCTATGTCCCGGAAAATTTGTACATCTTCATTTCTTTTACGGCGAGGAAGTGGTTGTTTTCCGGGTTTTTGAAGTCGATCACCGCCG
>ENA-OZFE01000575-OZFE01000575.1-human-gut-metagenome-genome-assembly--contig:-NODE-575-length-14412-cov-5.668176_pt1 | contig 14412 bp, 8 predicted proteins | sample MGYA00245077_ERZ653627 | MGnify/ENA primary metagenome ERZ653627 (study PRJEB26926, sample SAMN06165121) | human gut metagenome | biome: ENVO:00009003; feature: ENVO:2100002; material: ENVO:00002003...
ATCTACACTTCTAGCTTCGTCGGCAGCGTCAGATGTGTATAAGAGACAGGATCATGGGTAATTATTGCAGGCATACAAGGCTCCATTTCTTACATAGTTTTTAGATTTGGTAGTGTTTGTTCACCATATACTGATTCTGTTTATGATGCGTCTCTTTGGTTTGAGTATCAAGAGGGCAATAGGAAAGGATAGCGATGTCGAAATTAGGCATGACAAAAAAAGAAATTAGCTGGGTTCTTTATGATGTGGGGAATTCGGCCTTTGTTATGCTTTCGTCCGCTCTTATTCCTGTGTACTTTGCCTCAATTGCAGAAGAGGGCTCTTCTATTGTTGTTGCGTGGGGCTATGCAGAAACAGTTGCTTCCCTTATTTTGGCGCTCGTTATGCCTATCTTAGGAAGTCTGGCTGATATTGCAGGCAACAAAAAGAAGTTTTTTGTGGGTTTTGCTGGTACGGGAGCAATAGCGTGTGCGGCGCTTGGCATACCTGAACATGCCTTGGCTTTTCTTGTTGTATATGTTATTGCAGCAATTATGCTCAATGGCTCAATGGTTTTCTATGATGCGTTTCTCGTTGATGCTACAACTGAAGATCGTTATGACAAGGTTTCTTCTCATGGATATGCTTGGGGCTATATTGGGTCATGCATTCCTTTCATTGTCTGTTTGATCATTGTGCTTGGCGGTCCTTCGTTCGGTATCAACGCAATGATCGGAATGAAAATCGCCTTTGTTATTACTGCTCTATGGTGGATTATTTTTGCTATTCCGCTTATGAAAAACGTTCATCAAATTCATGGCAAAAAGCAAGAAGGCAGTCTTGTAGCATCAACGTTTTCAAGTTTGCTTGAAACAATGAAAAACATTGCTCGCGACAAGCGTTTGCTTTTCTTTGTCATTGCATTCTTTTTCTATATCGATGGCGTTCATACGGTTATTAGAATGGCTACAAGCTATGGAACCGATTTAGGAATTGACTCAACTCAGCTTGTTTTGGCTCTTCTTGTTACCCAGTTTGTCGCTTTTCCTTCGGCAATTGCGTACGGAAAAATTGCGAATCGCTTCGGTACGGTTCGAATGCTTCTTGTGGGTGTATTTGCCTACTTCTGCATTGTGCTCTTCGCAGCGTTTTTCCTGAAAAGTGCTGTGGAGTTTTGGATTCTGGCTATTTGTGTTGGACTGTTTCAAGGCGGAATTCAGGCTCTTTCGCGCTCGGAATACGGAAAGCTTATCCCAAAGCATAAAGCAAACGAATACTATGGATTCTTTGATATTTTTGGAAAATACGCTGCTGTTATGGGAACGTTTTTGGTGAGCTTTTTTACCCAAGTTACAGGGGACTCATCGTTTGGTGTTCTTTCCATTGCAGTGCTTTTTATTATTGGGTTTTTCTTTTTACTGCTTATTCCAAAGAAGGAGGCAGCGCGGTAGAAACTAGAGCAAGATTTCTGGCGTTAAGGGCATTTTTTGCCCTGTCCATATCTCAAACGCTTTGGCGCCCTGGTAGAAAAGCATTTCAAGACCGTTGAAAGCGGTGCAGCCAATTTGCTTTGCTAGGCGAAGAAGTTCGGTTTCTTCAGGTGAATAAATAGCGTCCTGAACAATAAGATTTTGGTGCAAATAACTCGCATCAGGAATAGGGGTCTGTCCAATACGTGAGCCCATTCCGATAGGCGTGCAGTTTGCGAGTAAATCTGAGTCAGCGAGTTGTTCTCGTAAAGCATCGAGGTCGGCTGAATCGAAAAGAGAAGCCTTACAGGCTGTATTTTCGTTAATGCGAGCAATGCGGCGCTCGGCTGCCTCCCAAGATCTTCCGCCTTTAGGAGAAAAAACCACCAATTCGTTAAGACCATCAAGAGCGCCCTGTACCGCAACGGAAGTTCCGGCCCCTCCAATTCCCATAAGGACCATTTTTTTACCCTCGATAGTGGCGCCGTGTTCGCGGAATGCCTTCATCATTCCGTAGCCATCAGTGTTAAAGCCTGTGAGTACGCCGTTGTCGTTGCGAACGGTATTAACCGTTTTGATAAGCTCTGCCGCTGGGTCAAGCTTGTCCAGGTAATCCATAACGGTGATTTTATGAGGCATGGTTAAGTTGAAGCCAGCAAAATTAAGTGCGCGAGCGGCTTCAACAGCGTCTTTGATGTTTTCAGCTTTAATATTAAAGGCAAGGTAGGCGTAGTTAAGTCCAGTTTTCTCAAAAGCGGTGTTGTGTAGCATGGGCGATTTGCTGTGTTCTACGGGGTCACCAAACAAACAACACACGCGTGTTGAGCCAGAAATACCAGACATGTAAACCTCCTACGAAAGGTAAAAAGCAAAAAATACGTTTTTAGTATTACACACAAAGTTGTCGCGTGTGTTTCAGGGAGCAGAATAATTGCGCTTGTTTCGTTTTCTGGGTCAAAAAGCCACGGCTTTATTGCTCTAAAAAGCCGTCCTGTTTAGAAAAGCACAAGGGTTCGCAAGCGCAGTTCCTCCAAAATAACTGCGAAAAAAAGCCTCCGAAAATATATTTTCGGAGGCTTTTTGTAGCTAGGCAAAGCACAGACTCGACATTTGTGCAAACCTTAGGCAAACAATGCTAATGTCGTTTGCTCTTGTATTCGTGCGACAATCGCAACACATAACACGAAGTGCGCGTGGCTTTGCTCCCTTATGCTCGCGCTACTGAGCAGCCTTCAAACGACGATCGAGCTCATCAGCTAAGAGATTGCGCTTAACTTTGCCGCTTTCCGTGAGAGGAATCGCGTCGATGAATTCGATATGTTCAGGGCGTAAACGCTTTGCAACGCCTTTAGATTCCAAGTATTCAGCAATGGAATCAAGGGTTGGAGCAACATCGCCATCTTGAACGATGAAGGTGCAAATGCGCTCTCCCAAACGGTCATCAGGTAAGCCAATAGTTGCGTGAGACCCGATACCAGGGCAACCCGTAAGGTTTTCATCAACTTCATTGGCGGAAATGTTGATACCGCCACGAATAAGAATTTCTTTCTTGCGACCGTTGATGCGAACGCGGCCTTGGTCATCCATGTAGCAAAGGTCGCCACTTGCAAACCAACCGTCATCGGAAAGGTCTTTGTCCGTAGCCTCTTTGTTATTGAGGTATCCGCAGAACATGTGAGGTCCGCGAGAAAGCTCTTCGCCCTGTTCGCCATGGGGAACTTCGTTGCCCTTTTCGTCAACAACCTTAACTTCAATTCCTTCGAAAGGAACACCAGACCAAGCGCCATTCCAATCAAGACAATGCTCTGGAGGAACGCCAAGATGTGGACAGCTTTCTGTTGAACCGTAGACTTCGCAAAGGAGTAAACCATGATTGTGTGCGCGCTGAACCATGGAGCCAGGAACGGGAGCGCCACCGCAAAGATAAAGCTTTAGTGATTTAAACTCCAGGTTATGCTCCTCGGCGGTATTGAGAAGGTCGAAGATGAAAGGAGTTGCACCCATTGACCAAGTTACGCCTTCTCGGTTCATGATCTCGATTGCTTCGAGTGGTTTGAATTCTTGCTGCAAAACTACGCGTCCACCTAAAAGCAAAGGTGAAATAAGGCCATGATTAAAGCCCGTTGCGTGGTTGAGAGGCGCAGGCATAAACATTACATCTTCATGGGTAAGACCCAAGCCTTTGGTAAAGGTCTTCTCAGAGAAGATGATGTTGTTATGGGAAAGAAGAACGGCCTTAGGGCGACCTGTGGTACCCGAGGTGGAAAGAATAAGAACTACTTCATCAGATGTGCTGCCTGGAGCATCGGTGTAAGGTTCGTATTTTTCGTAGATATCATTAAGGGTAATGGTGCCGTGAGATTCAACGGTTTTGTCATGAACGGCGATTGCGTCTTTAGAAAGAGTAGGAATGCGATCAACAATGGAAAGAATCTGATCCTCGAAGTTAGTCTTATGATGGAATGTTGGACACATAAAAGCTTTTGATCCAACGAGGTTCATACCGAAGACAAGATCTTCGCCATTGAAGGTAACGGGGAGTGGATGAATAACCGCACCAACCTTAAGGCAGGCAACATAGAGGATGCAGAATTCAGACCAAGGTGGCATTTGGAAAGTGACAACGTCACCATTTTCTACTCCAACATCGCGAAGCCATGCGGCTAAACGAGAAGCCTTATCGTCAATTTCGCCAAAAGTCAGGCGCACCCCTAAATTGTCGCTAACATATTCTTCGTCAGGATATTTGGCCACGCGATCATTCCAGACATCATTGAGTGACTGGTCTGTCCAATAGCCCTTTTCGTAGTACGCCTTCTTATTTTCGGCGCAAACTTTAAGATCGGTAATCATGATCCCTCTTCCTCTGATGGTATCTAACTGACAGATGTAGAAGAAATACCCTCTTCGCTTAGTTGTTCATGTAAAAGAAATCTGAACACGTATCAAAGTGTAACGCAAAAAGGCGCCCACACAATACGCTAAGTAATGCATTTTTGAATGACTTTGTTACTCATTTTTAAATGACGAAGTAAAGAAGGAAGGGTATCCTAGGTCTGTCTTCAAATAATGAACAAGTTATAAACGCTCCTCGTGTGCCGAAAAGCGAGGGCATGAGTTTGTGACTGGTTATAGTTGTTGAGAAGGGGAGATTCTATGAGTAATTGGCAGCAGGAGTATCAAGACAAGCTCTTTAGTCTTGACGAGGCGCTTGATCGCTTTATACCAGATGGTACATCGGTTTTTTGTGGAACGTTTGAAGTTGCTGGCGGCATTCTTGTCCCTATGCTTGAGCGTATCAAAGAAGGACGTTTGAAGGGGATTAAGCTTTATGGGGGAATTACCAGCGAGGATCTTCATCTTGATGAATTGAAAGCCGATTTCAATGCGCTGCACTATCACAATTATTTTACGGGAGGAAATGAGCGCAACGGCATAGCAAGCGGAACTACCTCATATGTTCCTCTTCATCTTCACCGCACTAAAAACCTAGTTGAAAACGACGGTATTGATGTTGCCGTTATTCCTATGACTCCTCCCGATAAGCATGGTTATTGCAATATCGGTCATGTGGGGTGTCGTCCTGAGGGCATTCGCGCTGCAAAGAAAGTTATTGCGCAGATCAACCCAAGCGTTCCTTACGTATTTGGTCTTGAGCGCAACTTGCATGTTTCGCAGATTGATGGCTTTGTTGAGATCGATCAGAAAATGACGCAGATGCCTATCGCAGAGCCTAAGCCTGAAGAAAAAATTGTGGGCGATATTATATGCGAATTGATTCCAGATGGTTCTTGTATCCAGCTTGGTTTTGGAAGCATTGCAAACGCAATTGCCGAAGGATTGAAAGCGCGTAAGCATTTGGGTGTTCATTCTGAAATGTTTAACGATGCTATGGCCGAATTGCAGGAGATGGGTGTTATTGATAACAGTCGAAAGAACTATCTGCCAGGTGTTTCTGTTGCGGGTTTTGCTTCCGGCCAGCAGTATTTGTATGACTTTATCGATCATAACCCAGGCATGTTCTTCACGCCTTACTCGCATGTGAATAACCCTGATTTTATTCGTTTGAACGACAATATGGTTTCGGTTAACTCAGCAGTTTCAATTGATCTTACTGGTCAGGTTTGCGCTGAAAGTATCGGAACACGTCAGTATTCTGGTACGGGTGGACAGGTTGATTTTATTCGTGGAGCAACGCTTTCAAAGGGTGGCAAAGCAATTATTGCGATGACTTCAATGACGAACACCAAGAACGGTCCTGTTTCAAAGATCGCACCTATGCTTATGCCTGGTAGTGTTGTTACCTCGTTGCGTACTGATATTCAGTATGTGGTTACCGAATATGGCTGCGTAAACTTGATGTACTGCGACATTTGCGAGCGTGCTAAGCGATTGATTAGCATTGCGCATCCCGATATGCGTGATGAGCTAACCTTTGAGGCAAAAAAGCTTGGATATCTGTATTAGTCAAAAACGTTAGCGAGAAAAACCTTGAGGGGTAAAGTGGTGTTTTTCGCAGGGGAACTTGTGACTTTGGCGGGTAAAACTTGCTGCTCTTACAGGGAAGGCTTGCGATCTAGACATGGGCACTGTTTAAACATTTGGACGCATAGTTCGAAAAATTCTGTAGACAACAAGCTCTTTTCATGACGATATGAGGCGAATCCTTAAGCGGGGGTTCGCCTCATTGTTTGCTTCAATTATTATGAAAGCAAGTTTTGCCCAATACATAAGAAAGAGAAGCTATGGGTATTCGAACGTCTGGTGCAAAGGTAATAAGTGCGGTAAGCACATGGGGTTTAAAGAATGTAATGCGTCGTCCGGCTGCGAATATGCCGGGAAAAATTGCGCTTTTGGTTGATCCTCAAATTATTGCTGAAACTTCATCGAAGATTACCACGGGGTCAATAATGGTTGTTGGTACGAACGGTAAAACTACCGTGACTAATCTTTTGGCAGATGCCGTGGAGCGTTCGGGGCAAACGGTTGCCTGCAACAGAACGGGTGCTAATCTTGATTCGGGTATTGCGACAACGCTTCTCCAAACAAAAGGCACAGTAGATTGGGGTATTTTTGAATCAGATGAACTCTGGCTTGTGCGCTCTCTACCTCAAATTAAAGCAACGTATGTATTGCTCCTTAATCTTTTCCGTGATCAGCTTGACCGTTACGGTGAAATCGATCGTATTCAGGAAGCGATTGTAAAAGCACTGAATCTTTCTCCTGACACCATTCTTATTTACAACGCAGATGATCCTCTCTGTGCTATTGTGGCTGGTCAGGTTGCTAATCAAACTATCGCCTTCGGTGTTGATGAGGATATGCATCTTCCTCAGAACACGGTTTCTGATGCTCAGATGTGTCAGAAATGTTCAGGTATGTTTACCTATGAGTATCGCCAGTATGGTCAGTTGGGAAAATATATCTGCAGCAACTGCGGCTTTACGCGTCCTAACTTAGACTATGTGGCAAAGAATATCGAACTCAAGCATGGCGCTTCTTTTGATGTTGAGGGCTGTTCAAGCGTGGCTGGTGAAGCCATGTCCTCTACAGGCCTATCAAAGAAGATAGGTATAAAAGACGGAACGCCTGATAAAGTCAGTGTTTCAGTTTCAGTGACACAACCGGGAGCATATGTGGTGTACAACATGCTTGCCACGTATTTAGCAGCACATTTCCTTGGTGTGAGCAATAAGGAATTTCAGCAAGCGGCGGATGTTTTCGATCCTCAGAATGGGCGTTTGCAGGAGTTCTTAATCGAAGGTCGTTCGGTGTTGCTTAATTTGGCTAAGAATCCTACGGGCTTTAACCAGAACTTAAAAATTATTACGCAGGCCGAAGGAAAGAAGGCCGTTGCGTTTTTTATCAATGACAATGAGGCAGACGGCAGAGATATTTCCTGGATTTGGGACTGTGACTTTGAGGAGCTTGCTCAAGAAAAAGATATTGTTGTGTATGCGGGCGGTGTTCGTAAAAACGACCTACAGGTTCGCCTTAAGTACGCAGGAGTTGAAGCAAAGCTCATCAATAGCATCAATGAGATGGTTGACGAAGTGCTCACCATGCCGCAGGAATGGAAAATGTATGCCATTGCAAACTACACATCGCTTCCTTCGGTTCGTTCGGCACTTACTGCTCGTGCGGAAAAAACAAAAAATGCCCCTTTGCGCGAAGGTTCGCATGAGCCAATATCTTCGGTACTTGTGTCAGTTCCTGTGTCTGAAAATACCTTCGGGGTAACACCTGATAAGCCATTGCGCATCGTTCATTTATTTCCTGATTTACTCAACCTTTATGGTGATGGAGGAAACGTTAAGGCGTTAGCGAAGCGCTGTGAGTGGCGAGGCATTCCTGTTCAGGTTGTTTCTGTTCGTTATGGGGAATCGGTTGATCTTTCTACGGCAGATATTGTCTTCTTAGGTGGCGGCCCCGACCGTGAACAAAAGCTCGCTTCTGAGGTTTTGCATAACATGAAGGAAAGCCTTGGGGAATATATTGAAAATAATGGGGCGCTTCTGGCGATTTGCGGGGGGTACCAAATTTTAGGAACCCGTTGGCTCTTAGGCGATGAGGTAGTAGAAGGCTTATCGCTTATCGATATCGAAACACTTCGTCCCGGCAAGGGTTTCGATCGCCTTATCGATAACATCATGCTGTCTTCTTCGTTAGCGAGCATGCCTGTGGTGGGGTACGAAAATCATGCTGGTCGCACGCATCTTGGTGAGGGAGTAAAGCCGTTCGGTAAAGTTATTTCCTCGGTTGGCTCAGGCAACAATGACTCCTCGAAAGAGGATGGAGTGTTGTATAAGAACTGCATTGGTACGTATCTTCATGGGCCGTTGCTAGGAAAAAACCCTGAGATTGCTGATTTCCTTATTGCGCGTGCGCTTGAAAATCGTACTGTCCAAAGCCAAGATGGAAATGTTTTCGAATCGCTTTCGTCGTTGGATGATTCCGTCGAAAAAGCAGCTAATGAATATATGGCCCAGCGTCTAAAATGATACTTAGATGGTGTGATTTCTCCACATATTCTTGGCACAACACGTACGAATCCTTCAAAAATAAACAGATAATCTGTCCGTTTTGAGCGTTTGCAGTAAATTTGTTTGCGTATTCTTGCTGATTTTAGGATTATAGATACATGTTTAATTCAGATAAAAAGACATCTCGACGTAGTAAACCTCGTCGTCGAGACGCTTCCGCGGGGGGTACCGCGGATGTTTATTCGCAGCGCTCCAACAGAAGAGCGGACGTTCAGAATCAGCGCAAGCGTTCGTCGGCGCGTTCTTTTGAGCGCTCTGCTTACGGTTCGGGTAACGACTCGTATAGAGCGCAAGCTTCTCAAGGGTATGGGCGCGTTAACTCTGCAGTACCAATGACGGGCGAAGAAGCTCGTTTTTCTCGTAACGCAAATTCTCAAGAATACGTTCGAATTCAGAAGCTCAAAAGAAAGAAGAGCCGTCGTAAGAAAGTACTTCTCATTTGCCTTTTGGTTGTGGCTGTGCTTGCCTTAGGCGGCGTTGGTGCTGCATGGGCGTACTATTCTTCTATTGAGGGGTCACTTCACAAAAACGTTGACGACGATCTTATGAATTCGTTGGCGGTAAGTGATTCCCCTTCAGACCCATTCTATATGTTACTCATTGGATCTGATAAATCTGAAGATCGTGACGATTCAGGTGAATTTGGCGACACGTATCGAACCGACTCTATGATCTTAGTTCGTGTTGATCCGAAGGAAAAAAAGGTCGCAATGATCTCTATTCCTCGCGATACGAAGGTAAATATTCCTGGATATGGTTACCAAAAAATCAATGCAGCATACGCCTTCGGTGGTGCAGCTGGAGCTGTTGATGCGGTTTCGAACCTTGCGGGTGTAAAGATTAATCACTATGCCGAAGTGGATTTCGATGGTTTTAGAGCGGTAGTTGATGCGCTCGGTGGTATTGATGTTGATGTTCCTATGGAAATCAATGACCCTGAAGCAGGAGGTCATGTTGACGCTGGCCTTCATACACTCAGCGGCGAAGAGGCTCTTATTTTGGCGCGTTCCCGTCATGCGTATGATGATTACGGTGCGGGCGACAATATGCGTGCGGCAAATCAACGTTTGATTCTGTCGGCTATTGTGAAGAAGGTTATGTCTTCTGATATTGGTACGTTGACCAGTACTGTTAGTACGTTGGCGAACTACGTTACAACCGACTTTAGTGTGGCAAGCATTGTGGGTCTTGCGCAAAACTTGCAGGGTATCGATACCGATAACAGTGTCTATACAGCATCCGTCCCTACCACCTCTTCTTATGAGGATGACATTTGGTGGGAGGTTGTAGATGAAGCTGCATGGAAGACCATGATGAAACGTGTTGACCAAGGTCTTTCTCCTACCGAGGAAACGGTTATTGACCAGGTGACGGGCGTCGTTCTTTCCACGGCAGGTGATGGTGGATCCGAATCTTCCTCATCGCGTAGTAGTAAGTCGAACTCGTCCTCCTCTTCACTGAAAGGTGTTCAAGTTTCAGTGAAGAATGGCAGTGGAATTTCTGGTTGCGCAAGTGAGGCAGCAGCAAAGCTAACACCACTTGGTGCAGTTGCTGAAACGGGTAATGCTGACGACTATAACTACACTACAACGTTGGTAATTTATGATCAGTCAAGTCAAGCGAGCACCGCGCAAGCAATCGTTGATGCGCTAGGTGTGGGCAAGGCTATTCAGAACGATGGGTCATATTCCTTCAGCGGAGATATCTTAGTGGTAGTAGGGCACGACTGGGCGTAACCTTTTCCATATATCTGAATCAAAATGCTGCAGTCTTTTTATGGTTGCAGCATTTTTTTGCTTTCTAGCTACCCTAGTAATAAATTGGTTTATAGACCACAAAAGCTCTGTATTCAAAAAGAAATATATTTTCAGCGCTTTTGTGTTGTTGGAATATTAGATTAGGGTGGCTTATCTATTCCTACTTGTGATAGGGCTCGTTTTTCGAAATTTTGAAAGCACGGTATATTTGCTCGAGCAATACTACACGCGCTAAGTTGTGGGGTAGCGTAATAGGTCCGAAGCTTATGCGTTCGGTCGCTCGTTTTTTGATTTCGTCTGTTACTCCGTCACTTCCCCCAATCACAAAAACAAGATGGCTGTGCCCTGAAAGAGCGTAGGCGTCAATTTTTTGAGAAAGAGCTTCGCTTGAGGTTGCTTTCCCTTTTATGTCGAGGAGCAATAAGGGGGCTTTTTCGGGAAGAGCGGTAATGAGTGCTTGAGCTTCTTTTTCTTTTGAGGAATCAGGTACTTCTTTAACTGAAACATTGGCGTATCCCTCAAGACGTTTGAGGTATTCAGCACACGCGTCCTTCCAAAATTTCTCTTTGAGTTTCCCAACAGCGATAACGGATATTTTTATCATTGAAATTTCTAACCTCAGGGTGAATGCCTTGCAAAGAAGGTATGATTAAAGCGATTACTTCCATGCGTGAAGGGTGGCCACACAACTAGGCAGCAACTTTGCCCGCTAAGTAATTGTAGAGGATAGAGCATCATATGAGGGAATTGATCGATAAACTCTTCAGGGGCGCATTGAACCATCGAAAAGTGGTTCTTGTTTTTGTGGCTATTTTCTTGGTTGCTTCCGCTCTTTGCATTCCTGCAGTAAAGATCAATTATCAGTTCTCTGATTATCTCCCTGAAAGTTCACCCTCAACGCAAGCTTTGCGCACCTTGGAAAGCGCCTTTGATGCGCCTGTTCCTAATTCTCGCGTGTACGTCGAGGGTATATCGCTTGTGCAGGCGAAAGAGCTGAGCGATCAGTTCGAGCAGATTGATGGCGTAAAAGAGGTTTTGTGGCTCGGGAATATCGTAGATACCTCTGTGCCCCTTGCAACATATGACGCTGATACGGTTTCTGCCTGGAAGGCAGATGACGGCTATCTGTATCAGGTTGCCCTTGATACTTCCAAAGCGGTTTCTGCTATGGACGAGCTTAGAAGCAGCGCGGAAGCCACAGGCGCGAGTGAAGTTGCTCTTGCGGGTGAGGCTATCAATACAGCGGTCGCCCAAGGGTCTTCCGACTTTGAAATCCAGCTCATTTTAGTGATGGCGGTCATTGTTATTTTGGGATTGTTGTTACTGACGAGTGAGGCATGGTTTGAGCCCGTTTTGTTTTTGGCGGTTATCGGCATATCCATTGTGTTTAACTTGGGTACAAACATTATTTTTGGCGAGATTTCCTTCATCACGCAAATGTGTGCGGCTATTTTGCAGCTTGCGGTCTCTATGGATTACGGCATTGTTATGCTTCATGCCTATCGTGGATTCAAAGATGAAGGATTGAGTTCGTTTGAAGCGGCCGTGTCGGCTATGCATAAAGCTGCATCGGTTATTGCTTCGTCGGCAGCCACGACTTTTTTCGGTTTTTTGTCGTTGTGCGTGATGTCATTTTTAATCGGTGCCGATATGGGCGTGGTTCTAGCAAAAGGTATTGTTTTCAGCTTTTTGTCGGTGCTGTTTATTCTTCCTATTTTGGTTTTGGCATCCGAAAAAATTCTCAATAAAACAGCGCATCGTAAATTTCTTCCCTCGTTCGATGTTTTTGCAAAGTGGTGTATGAGAATCGCGGTTCCGTTCACTATCATTACGGCGCTCATTATGGTGCCAGCTTATCTTGCTCAAAAGCAGCCAAATTTTGTGTACGGTGCGAGTGGTTTCGTTGAGCCAGGAAGTCAGCTTTATGAAGAAACAGCAACGATTGATGCAAAGTTTGGAGCGGCTGAGCAATGGGTCGTGCTTGTTCCTACCGGTTCGTGGGGAAGTGAAAAGGCCTTTGCTTCCGCGTTGGAAAACTTACCAGGTATCTCAAGTGTAACGTCGTATGCTTCGAGTGTTTCTGAACGCATTCCAACTGATTTTGTCCCTGAAGAGAGCCTCTCTCAGCTTATATCGGGAGGGTATTCACGTTTGATCATTTCGACGAACGTTGAAGGGGAAAGTGATGAAACTTTCGCGCTCGTTCAGCAGGTGCGCGATTTAGCGGATGAATACTATCCCGGTCAAGCCCATTTGGTTGGTTCTTCAGTGACATCTTACGATATGTCACTTGTGGTAAACGATGACTCATTCAAGGTACAACTAGCTTCTATCCTTGCCATTGGTATTGTGCTCTTGTTTATGTTTAGAAGTTTGAGTATTCCGCTGATGTTGCTTATTGCCATTGAGTCATCCATCTGGGTAAACGTGGCTATTCCTTATTTCATGGGAACGGAAATTCAATATATTGGTTACCTCATTATCAGCGCGATCATGCTCGGTGCAACGGTTGACTATACCATTATTCTGTCCAAATCCTACTTGGATCACCGAAAACATCTGAACAAAAAGCCCGCTATGCTGGCGGCCATTTCGGAATCGGCCATCACTATTCTTACTTCCGCAACCATCCTTACGCTTTGCGGAATGTTTATCGGGCTTATTTCAAGTAATGGCGTCATTGCTGGGCTGGGAACACTTATCGGCCGCGGTGCTTTTATTGCAGCGCTTAATACATTCTTGTTCTTGCCAATCATGTTTATGATTTTTGACAAAGTGGTAGAGAAAACCACGTGGAAAGCGCATTTTTATCACAACAAGCATGGCGATAGTGGTAAAAGCCTTCGTCTTGCTTCGGATGAGGAGTAGAACAATGGAGCACCGTTCATTACGTTTTTGGATAGCTTCAACTATAGGGGCACTGTTTATTGCTGCGGCGCTTATTGTTTGCGCGGTTACACCTCGTTTGTCGCTTGCCAGCGCTTCAGATGATACGGACGGAAAGGGTGCGTTAGTATCTTCCCAAACGAATGCCGCTCAAGCTATCGCTTATGACGGTACCGCTCAGAAGCAGGAAGTAATATATGCAAAATTGTCTTCTGTAGGCAATCCTCAATCGTTGTATGCGGTAAATACCTTCCAGTCGAGCGAGGGCTGCTCTATCTCCGATAAAACCATTAAAGACTATGGGGAATATACCCAGGTAATCAATCTAACCGACGGTTCTGCTCTTAAGCAGGAATCGGATGGAATTCTTTTCAAGACCGAAGAAAAGAGCTTTTCCTACCAGGGAAACATGGCCACAACTGAACTTCCTTGGATTATTTCATTTGAGTATCGTTTGAACGGCGAAAAGGTTGCGGCATCTGATTTGGCAGGTAAAAGTGGACAACTTGAACTTGTCATGACCACAAAGAAAAACGATGTCGTTGATGCTACCTACTTCGACAACTATGTTATTCAGGCAACGTGTAACCTGCCCATGGATAAGGCGGAGAACGTAAAGACAGAAGACGGTTCAATTGCGCTTTCGGGTTCGAATGTAGCGGTGAATTTTATGGTGCTGCCGGGTAAAGACACAACCTGCACGCTTACGGCTGACATCAACAATTTTGAAATGGATAACATAAGTATCGCTGCCGTTCCTTTGTCTATGAACATTGGTTCCATTGATTCTTCAGGAATGATCTCTAATTTTGATCAGCTTATCAGTGGCACGAAGGCTCTTGCAGAGGGAAGCAAGAGTTTGGAGCAGGGTGCATCACAGCTCGCTTCTGGCGCGCGCGAGTTGGATTCAGGGATTCAGCAGCTCAATGCTCAGGCTCAAACAATTTCGGGTGGGCTTACAGAATATACCTCAAACGTGAATCAGATTAATTCGAATTTGACTGCCATTATCGGAAAGATTAAAGAGCAGAGCGGTTCTTTGAATGCTCTTAATGAAGCGCTCGAAAAAATGGATCCTTCTGTAAAAGCTGCCTTAGAAACCAAATTGGGTTTGCAAGAAGGAACGCTTGATGCGATACAAGCTTCCCTTGGTGAAATGTCTACCTACATTGGTCAGCTCGATGAAGCCGAAAAGGGTCTTGCGCAATTAAGCCAAGCGGGAAGCGATTTATCGTCTGGTATGGGGCAATATCTGTCTCTTATACACATCTCCGAGCC
>ENA-OZFE01000585-OZFE01000585.1-human-gut-metagenome-genome-assembly--contig:-NODE-585-length-14248-cov-9.812584_pt1 | contig 14248 bp, 12 predicted proteins | sample MGYA00245077_ERZ653627 | MGnify/ENA primary metagenome ERZ653627 (study PRJEB26926, sample SAMN06165121) | human gut metagenome | biome: ENVO:00009003; feature: ENVO:2100002; material: ENVO:00002003...
AAGTCCTCTGTAGTTGTATATCCACAATTGCTGCATCTTTTTATTGTGTTTCCACTTCCATTTTCAAAGCCATAACCATACTGCGGATTTACACGCTGCAAATGCTGTGGCAATATCTCCACGTCCTCGCCTCTTGCTATCCTGCGTCCTATTTCCGGATCAAGCTCGTAAAGCGCATTACAGCATGTGGTCTGCACATAGTAGTGCCTGTTCCATTTAAAACACGGAATAAAGAACAGTGACAGCACCATGTATGTCATATACACCTGATACCTGCCATACCTGCCACATTCATCGCAGGTAATGACCTGATTGAAGTCAAAGTCCTTCCTGCCGTCCGTTATTCCCATCATAAAAAACATATATGATGCCTCCGTTTATCTGTGCCATAGTCCCCAGAAGTCTCCAAGCGATTCTCTCGTATGAAATCCCCGTTCATCCTCAACCACCGGTATTGATTTGGCATCCATTTTCTCTATATTTACATAAGTGCCCTGACTCACCATTGCAAATACCCTGTCTATCTGCTCCTCTGTGCCCTGTATTTCCATAAATACCGAGCCGTCAGGGTCATTTCTCACCCAGCCTGTTGCACCAACGCTTTCTGCCGCGTGCTCTGTTCTGTAACGGAAACCTACTCCCTGCACCGAGCCGTACACTCTTATCTGCTTTCTGATGATTTTGCTGTCGTAATCACTCATATGCTCTCACTTCCCTGATACACATTATTTTCAGTCTACAATAGCCCTGCAAACAGCCGCATAATTGACTGCCCCAGCCTTCGTCTTGCACTTCTTCCGGTCCTGTACTTCTCCGTCACCTCCGCGGACTCAGTGAAAAGCCTGATAAAATCATCCCTGATTTCATGCACCACTTCACAATCCGCCATAAAACAGCCATTTTCAAAGTGATGATAAAGGCTTCTATAGTCAAGATTTATGGTACCGCAGGTTGCCATTATATCGTCTGCCACACTCATCTTTGCATGGCAAAAGCCCGGTGTCCACTCAAAAATCCTCACACCATGCTTCACAAGCTGGTTGTAGAAGGAGCGTGTCACGCTGTATATTGGTTTCTTATCAGGTATGCCCGGCGTGATGATGCGCACGTCAACTCCACGCTTGGCGGCAAGTGTCAGCGCATGGCTCATCTCATCGGTAATGATAAGGTAAGGCGTGATAAACCAGCAATAACGCTGTGCCTTGTTTGCCATGCTGATATAGACATCCTCACCCACCTGCTCGTTATCAAGAGGGCTGTCTGCATATGGCTGGATAAATCCACTCTGTTTTGCCTCATAATCATAGTGCAGCAGATATTGCGATACATCCACCTCGCGCGGCACCTTGCGCTCTGATGCATTCCACATCTCGAGAAATGCGATGGTAAACGACTTGACAGCATCTCCCTCGAGCCTGATTCCCGTATCCTTCCAGATTCCGTATGGGTGTGTCACGTTGAAGTACTCATTTGCCAGATTATAGCCGCCGGTATATGCGATTTTTCCATCAATTACCGTGATTTTTCTATGGTCACGATTGTTTAAAAACATGTTAAAGGCAGGTGCAACCGGGTTGAACACCCTGCATTTGATGCCAAGCTTCTCCATCTTTTCCGAGAAATCCCTGTCTATGAAAAAGATTGAGCCCATATCATCATAAAACACTCTGACCTCGACTCCGGCCTGCACGCGCTCCGTGAGCACCTTCTGGATACGGTGCCACGATTCCTTGTCCTCTATGGCGTGATACTCCATGAAAATAAATTTCCTGGCCTTTGATAAATCGCTAAGCTGCGCTTCAAGTCCATTTGACGCCTGATCATAATATGTCACATCCGTGTTCTGATATACCGGATATAATGCATTTTTTGCCAGGTATGTTGAAATTCCCGCTGCCTGTGGCACCTTTTCATACATATCGGATAGTATGTCTGCGTTTTCAGGCAGACATGGAAGAAGCATGGAATCCACCTCTTCAAACCGTGCACGCATCTTATTCGGTGCGCCGTTTAGTCCGACTAACAGGTAAAGTGACACTCCCATTATCGGAAATGCCAGTATCAGTATAATCCACGGTGTAGTCATGGATGCGGTCTGCTCACGATTGTACAGTCCGAGCACAAGTATGATTGCCAGGACGCTTGTGGTCGTGTTTATTGCTGCCGCATATTCATTTAGCCTTGTAAACATATAGACCATGAAAACTGCCTGCAATAATATCGCAAGCGCTGAAAAAAACATTCTCTTTAAACCATTCTGTGTTTTTTTAGTTCCCTCGTAGGTTTTTTCCTTCATCTATTATGCCTCCATTATCTTACTGTCTGTAATACCAAACCTCTCCATACATTTTTAGCCACTTTCTTATTTAAGAAGCCATTCAATTTCCTCTTTATAAGGAGGAATAGTCTTCTTCGCAGAGCCCTCCTCACAAAGCCATGGTGTTTCCAGAATCTTTGGTACATTTGCAAAGGTCTCATCATGCACCAGGCGGTGCAGTGTATCATAGCCGATGGTTCCCTTGCCTATATTTGCATGCCTGTCCTTGTGTGCTCCGAGAGGATTTAAGCTGTCATTCACATGAAATACCGCTATCTGCTCAAGCCCTATCACCCTGTCAAACTCTGCAAAAACCTCATCATAATGGTTCACAATATCGTATCCTGCATCATTTACATGGCACGTATCAAAGCAGACACGCAGCCTTTCTTTCCTATCCACTCCATCATAGATTGCCTTAAGCTCCTCAAAGGAACGGCCTATTTCACTGCCCTTTCCTGCCATCGTCTCAAGTGCGATAAACACATCGTCATCATTCTGATTGAGCACTGTGTTAAGTCCCTTTACAATCTGTGCGATTCCAGCCTGCTCACCGGCATTTACATGACTTCCCGGATGAAGCACCAGTATGCGGCTCTTCATTGCCGCGGTCCTTACTATCTCCTTTTCCAGAAACTCCACTGCCAGCTCGTATGTCTCAGGCTTTACGGTGTTTGCCAGATTTATAATGTATGGCGCGTGGACCACTATCTCATTTATCCCATGCTCATGTGCATATTCCCAGCCTGCGTCTATGTTGAGCTCAAAGATTTCCTTTCTTCTCGTGTTCTGTGGTGCCCCGGTGTAGAGCATAAACACATTCGCACCATATGACGCTGCTTCCCTGGCTGATGCCAGAAACATATCTTTTCCTGCCATGCCTACGTGACAGCCTAATTTTATATCACTCATATTTTTCCTCTGTTTCATTAAATCTATATATCTATTATTTCTACTATAACACTACATCCTTGATAACTCTATCTAAATATTCTAAATTTTTACTAAACATGGTAAAAGTCATTGACATAGTATCAAAAACTACATATACTATTCTTTGCAACCACATATATTAATGGCATATAATTGCAAGATATGTGATGCATAACTACAGTTAACCAATGATTATAGAAATACGAGGGTAAATATGTTTGAAATAATTGTTGACTCTGCGGCAAACATTCCTGCAGAGCTATGTAAAAAATATAAAATCAAGGTGCTATCATTTGTAAACCTTGTCAACGGAAAGGAAATGACCTGCTTTGAGCCTGACCTCACACCGGAACAGGAGCGGGCAAAGGGTAAGGAATACTATGATGCGATAAGAGAAGGTGCTGAGGTAAAGACCGGACTTATCAGCAGCGGAATCTTTGAGGATACCTTCAGGGAAATCATTGAGGCAGACAAGGATATCCTGTATTTCTCCCTCAGCAAAAACATAAGCGGCAACTACAACTCAGCCCGTGTCGCAGCCGATGCTGTCCTTGATGATTGCAGTAACGGCAGAAAAATACGCCTGGTGGATTCATTAAATGCATCCCTCGGACAGGGACTTCTCGCAATATACGCCAGCGAAATGCGTGAGAAGGGCATGAGCTTTGATGAGGTGGCTGACACGATAGAGACCTATCCTGCCAGATTAAACGGTGTGTTTACCGTGGGCAATTTAAAGTATATTGCAAGAACCGGCAGATTAAGCGGAACCACTGCTTTGGTTGGCAACATGCTAAGTATCAAGCCTATCCTAAGGGGCAGCAAGGACGGATATATTGTACAGTTCAGAAAATGTCGCGGCCGAAAAGCCGTATTAAATGAGCTTGTCAATCTGTTATGCGACAACATTACAGACCCTGAAAATCAGATTATCGGAGTGGCACATGCTGACGCATATGAAGATTCGCTCTATGTGATTGAACAAATTAAAAAGCGCATAAAGGTGCGCGATGTGATAAATACCACCTATGATTTCTGCACCGGAAGCCATGTTGGTCCGGAATCTTTAGCAGTATTTTTCATGGGAAAGGACAGAGAATTGGGAGCCTGATATCAGGCTCCCATTATATTTTACTTCTTTTATTCATCATACTCACATAAACTAAAAAGTCTCAGAACCCGCTTATTATCGGATTCTGAGACTTCTGACTTCTATTAATAATTGCAACTTCTATCTCAAATATTAAGCTGCAGCTTTCTTGCTTTCTGATTTCTCACAGAGCTTCTTCACACCCTGAATTGCAACAAGCACACCAAGGATGAGCAGTAATACTGCGAATATAAGCTGTAATGAATTTCCAAGGTCAAGTCCTACAGAGAATAATGCCTTTGTAAGCTTGTAGATTGTCATGCCAAGTGCAGTAAATGTAACTGCCATCATGAATACCATTGGAATCCAAAGCATGCAGCCCTGACGCTTTGTCTTCTTTAAGAATACTGCGCAGGCAACAAGTGCAAGTACTGATAAGAGCTGGTTAGCTGAACCAAACAGTGGCCATATCTCTGCATAGCCTACCTTTGTAAGCAGGAATGCAAGTACCAGTGTGATGATTGTTGCAAAGTATTTGTTTGTCATCAGCTTGACAAATGGACTCATATTGTCATCATCTGTGTCTGAATCAAGCCAGAACTCCTGGAATGACAGACGTCCGACTCTGGCTACTGAATCAAGTGATGTCAGAGCGAAGGCTGATACAGCAAGGTTAATCAGTGTGAACACAAGTGAGTGTGGTAAACCGATTACTGACAGGAAGTTTGCGATAGCTCCTGCGAAAATCTGTGGCTGTGTTGTAAGTCCCTGAGCTGCTGCCTCTCCCTTACTGAATGATGCTACTGCGATAAGTGCAAGGATTGCAAGCATACTCTCCATAAGCATGGCGCCGAATGAAACAGGAAGCATGTTCTTCTCATTCTTTATCTGCTTAGAAGCAGTACCTGATGATACAAGTGAATGGAAACCTGAAACTGCACCACAGGCGATTGTTACGAATAAAATTGGGAACAGATACTGTGGGTTTCCGTTTGCATCAGGGATTGCAAATGCTGTGAAAGCATCAAGGTTACAAGCAGGATTTGCAACGAATACACCGATTATCGCACCTACGATCATGAAGATTAACAGGTAGCTGTTAAGGTAATCACGTGGCTGAAGCAGTGCCCATACAGGTGTAACACTGGCTATAAGTATATATACAAATATAATTATGTGCCATACACCAAGGTTTAAATACATTGGGAAATTGAGTCCCAGTGCTATAGCTACTATAAGTAATGCGATTGCAACAAGTGTGTTAATCCATTTGTTGAACTTAGAGTATTTAAGGAAGAAACCAAGTGCAACTGCTTCTATGATGAAAAGCATTGATGTAGTTGCAACGGCTCCGTTGGCTACAACCTTTGTAACCTCGCCTGCTTTATCAGCAGCAAAGCCATTGAAGGTTCCGGCTACGACATCTGCGAAGGCTGCAACAACAAGTATACAGAACAGCCAGCAGAATAACAGGAATAATTTCTTTCCTAATTTACCGATGTACTCCTCGATGATGTAACCGATTGTACGACCCTTGTTCTTAACTGAAGCGTACATAGATGCAAAATCCTGAACAGCTCCAAAGAATACACCACCAATTAATATCCAAAGCAGAACCGGAAGCCATCCGAAAATAGCTGCCTGAATTGGTCCGTTGATTGGGCCTGCACCTGCTATAGATGCAAACTGATGTCCGAATACTACATTGGTATCGGCCGGTACATAATCTACTCCGTCCTCCATCTCGTAGGCAGGAGTCTTGGCATTTGGATCAATGCCCCATTTGTTTTGCAGATAACGGCCATATAATAAGTATGCTCCACCGAGCACAACAATGGCTATTACCATCATTAAGATTCCACTCATATTATTACCTCTTTCTTTTGTTTATCTTAATTTTATTTGTATATTATGTTTACTCTTTTTTTAACAAATTTCAATAAATATTTTATACATAATTTATTTTTTATTTCTATAATTTTTGTTTAATTTACCAATCGGTTATAATAGGTATTCATTCTCTTTATGCTGTCTTTGTCTCAGCGGCTTCTTCTGCCTTTTTAGCAGCCATTTTGTCTTTTAATGCAAAGGCTCCGGCAAGCAGTGTACCTGAGATTGAATGCCATGTACATGACACTGCACAGATGATGGCTGATTCAGGTGTTGAAGCAAACTGTGCTGTAGTGGTGGCAAGGTTTGTGGCAAGACCTGCATTCTGCATACCAACCTCGATAGAGATGGTTCTCTTCTTGGCTGTGTTCATGCCTACCAGCCTTCCTGCACCGTATCCGAGCAGATATCCAAGTCCGTTATGTAACAGAACTGCCGCAAAAATTACTACTCCTGATGTAAAGAACTTTGAGCCCTGTGATGATACAACACCACCTACAACGAATGCCAGACCAAGCACCGCAATACCAGGCATGACCTTCTGAGCCTCAGCAAATGCCTTTTTCTTTCCAAGCAGGTAGTTGAGTAAAAATCCAACCGCTACAGGAAAGATTACAGTCTCAATGATTGACACAAACATCGGAAGCGCCTTTATTGAGACATGTGTTCCGCTTGCAAGCAATGATACCAGAAGCGGTGTCATAAATGGTGAGAGCAATGTGGAAACTGTTGTCATTCCAACTGAGAATGCCACATCACCACCGCAGAGGTATGACATAATGTTTGAAGAAACACCACCAGGACAGCAGCCTACAAGGATAAGTCCAAGTGCGATTCCGTCAGGCAGATTCAATGCCTTTGAGATACCAAATGCAAGAAACGGCATGATAAGATACTGTGCGATCGCACCTACACATATATCAAATGGTCTCTGTGCAAGTATCTTGAAATCCTGTGTCGTAAGTGTAAGTCCCATACTAAACATGATGATTCCGATAATGATTGACTGACATGTGAACTTGTTGGATACCGGATCCACAAACAGCATCTGATTTACCCAGGCCATCAGATTCGGAACCAGAAATGTGACTACGGCGATTGCTATGACAACTATCGATGTGTAGTCTGATAAAAATTTACTTACTTTTTGTAATGCTTTCATTGTAAGCCTCCTTAACATTTTTCTGCTCACTAAAACTCTTTTATAGAATTAAAAAATCCCTTTCCAGATTGACATAATCTGAAAAGGGACGAAATAATCCGCGTTACCACCCTGATTCCACAGTGTATTACTGTGACACTCTGCATACCAGCATATGCTTTCCATATAACGGTGGACACCGGCGAGGTTTACAGACACGCTTAATGCTTTCAGCCCGCTTCTTAGAGAGGATATTCCAATCTGATCATTGCCTGTTCGCACCGCCCACAGGCTCTCTGAAAATAAATACAAATCGGACCTTGTTCTCATCAACGAATTTTGGTGAACATATTTATTTAAATCTTGTTTTGTATTATAGCCCTCTGACACTATATGTCAAGAGAATGATACAAATTTGTACTATAACATTTATTTATAGCTTTTATTCATGCGCTTTATTCTTATTATTTATTCGTAATCTTTGTTGTTATACTCATCATTCCATGACTGCTGTTGTGATGTACCATAGGAATTTTGAGCATCCCCTCCCTGTGCTGTGCCGTTTCCATACATGTTCTGGCCGTACTGCTGATTTGTGCCATTTCCGTACATGTTCTGGCCATACTGCTGATTTGCCCCATTTCCGTACATGTTCTGGCCGTACTGCTGGTTTGCTCCGTTTCCGTACATGTTCTGACCGTACTGCTGATTTGTTCCGTTTCCGTACATGTTCTGACCATACTGCTGACCATATCCGTTTGAACCGTATGGATTATAGTAGTTATTATTACTATATCCGTTTCCCACATAAACAATTTTTTTGTTGAAGGCAATAATACAAATAAAAATCACATTGAGGAATATAAGTCCGCAGGCAAATCCTGCTCCCTTGCCAAACGCATGTGACAGTCCGACACAGCAGAGGATACTCATAACCAATGCCACAATCATTGCTGCAATAATCAGGATAACCGCAAATATCAGCATGCCCATGTGAGCTCCGATGCGGCTTCCTGCATATCCATAGGTAGAATCATAATACGACCCCATATAACTGGATGTCATAACAGAAAGTCCTGATGCAATAATCTCATACATCAATATAATACATCCCACTATAATTCCGATAGTAGCCACAAGATATCCCCAGAACAGCTTCTTTTTCCCTGCAATCTTAAATCTGACGTATGAGCTGTAAAACGGTACAATAGCCGCCCAGCCGTGCTCTCCTGCCTTTGCATACATAATCCATGATGCAATAATTGTCAGTACCATAACTGCCAGATTGATAAACGACTCAAAGCCGTCAATCATACTCATAATAGTATAATATGTGCTCATTTTTTCTCCCTTTCATAACCAAAGTTTATTTGTTATTCAAAGTATACACCACCACAGGTCAGAGTGCAATAATTAAAAAGCTTTTCATATTTTTCATACATCGCTTTTGGCACCCTTGACAAACCCCTTCTTAAACAGCTATAATATCGTCAATTGAAGCACAATTACATTTCAACAGGCTTTGATGGGAACAAGTACATTTCTGCAATACTTACAGAGAGCTGCCGGCAGGTGAGAGGCGCAAGGAAACAGATCTGGAATACATCCCGGAGCTTTGCACCGAACGTCATACCGGATGGTTAAATATCGCCGGTTCGATTAATAAGCCGCAACGTATTGGCACACGTTATAGTGCCGGAGTGTTAGCAGAATCGGCTATTTTCACTATATAATATATGTCGAATAATGTGTGACAACTCACGGAGGCATTCCTGTGCGAGCAGGATGCAAATTAAGGTGGTAACGCGAGAAATCCCCCTCGTCCTTAAATGGATGAGGGGGTATTTTATTTTTCAGAATACAAATTCAATCTATCAGGAGGAAAATCATGACAATTTATGACGAATTAGTTGCCCGCGGCCTTATCGCGCAGGTAACAGACGAAAAAGAAATCAAAGAGCTTATAAACAACGGAAAGGCTACCTTCTACATCGGCTTTGATCCTACAGCAGACAGCCTTCACGTTGGACACTTCATGGCTCTTTGCCTTATGAAGAGACTTCAGATGGCCGGAAACAAGCCTATCGTGCTTATCGGTGGAGGTACAGCACAGATTGGTGATCCATCAGGACGTACAGATATGCGCCAGATGATGACAACAGAGACTATCAACCACAACGTAGAGTGCTTCAAGAAACAGATGAGCCGCTTCATTGACTTTGGCGAGGGCAAGGCTATCATGGTAAACAACGCTGACTGGCTGATGGACTTAAACTACGTGGACGTGCTTCGCGAGGTTGGTGCTCATTTCTCAGTAAACCGTATGCTCACAGCTGAGTGCTACAAGCAGCGTATGGAAAAAGGTCTTTCCTTCCTTGAGTTTAACTACATGATCATGCAGAGCTACGATTTCTACACACTTTTCCAGAAATACGGCTGCAACATGGAGTTCGGTGGAGATGACCAGTGGAGCAACATGCTCGGTGGAACAGAGCTTATCAGACGTAAGCTTGGAAAAGATGCATATGCTATGACAATCAATCTACTCCTAAACTCTGAGGGCAAGAAGATGGGCAAGACACAGTCCGGTGCAGTATGGCTTGATCCTAACAAGACAACACCTTTCGAGTTCTTCCAGTACTGGAGAAACGTTTCTGATGCCGATGTTCTTAAATGTATCAGAATGCTCACCTTCCTTCCTCTCGAGGAAATTGACAAGATGGAAAGCTGGGAGGGCGCACAGCTCAATGAAGCTAAGGAAATCCTGGCATTCGAGCTTACAAAGCTTGTTCATGGTGAAGAGGAAGCCACAAAGGCTAAAGAGGCAAGCCATGCACTTTTCGCAGGCGGAGCCAACAATGCAAATATGCCTACAGTTACTGTTACAGCTGAGGACTTCCCTGACGGAGAGCTTGATATCATCTCTGTTCTCGTAAAAGCAGGACTTTGCGATTCAAGAGGAGACGGCCGCAGAAATATCCAGCAGGGCGGTGTTTCCGTTGCAGATGAGAAGGTAACTGATATCTCTACCAAATACACTCTCGACGATTTCAAGGGCGAGGGTCTCATTATCAGACGTGGTAAAAAGAAATTTGCCAAGGTTGTAGCTGAATAGACAGAGAATCCCCGGTAGTTACTACCGGGGATTTTTACTTTCAGCCATATTTTATTTTGAAAATTCATTTGCAGGAAATTCATATGGCACAAATGTACTGCTACATGTAACTGTATACTCCGTTTCTCCCGAAACCGTTTTTTGTTCTGTGCCAACACCCTCTCCACAAATCCAGTATGAACCATCATTTTTTTCTATTACGGTATTCATCATTTCGGCAGGATATTCCCCACACTAAATTAGCATAGTGTACAATAGCCATATGTTGATAGCTGACAGGTCTTGCTTGGGTAGCTGTAATCCATAAAACCGCTAAAACAGCACCCCAATCCAGCCCAAAAGATGGAAAAATTCTGGAAAAAAGTAGCTGAAACCGCTGAAATCACTAAAACAGCTCCCCTAACCCAGCGAAACTGCCGGAAAATTCTCCAAAAAAGTAGCTGAAACTGCTGAAATCCCTAAAACAGCTCCCCTAACCCAGCGAAACAGCCGGAAAAATTCTGGAAAAAAGTAGCTGAAATCACTAAAATCCCCAAAACAGCTCAAAAATATAGCCTGTTATTTATATTTACATGATGCTATATCGTCCCATAACTCACTTCCGTCAGAAAAAACTTCTATATTCAATTTTATCATCTGCTTTTTAGAAATCTGTAAAAGCATTGCTTCTATTTTTGACGCAAAGACTAAATCATCATCACATATCGCTATATTTATCAAAGTGTTTTCTTCCTTTATCATTTTATGATATGAGGGTCAAAAGGTATTTTGCCCCTCATTTATGATTAATCAGATTACTACATGCTACGCATTCCCGTAATCTGACTACACCTCGAAATCCGCTAATTTCCTGCGTTTCCGCAGCAAATTGCTACTTTTTCCTCATCTTCCCTTGACTTCTCATTAATAAGTTAATATAATTTACCTAATTGATACATCAACGCTTTAAAGCGCTGACAAAAGGAGGAATTATCATGAAAAAGAGATCTAAAATTTTAGCTTCACTTGTTCTTGCAGGAACAATGGTTCTTGGACTTGCCGGATGCGGAGATTCCGGTTCAGCAAACGGTGGCACACAGTCAGGCAAGAACTCAGGTGCCAAATATCAGGTAGGTATCTGCCAGCTCGTACAGCATGAGGCTCTCGATGCCGCTACAAAGGGCTTTGAAGATGCATTAAAGGACAAGCTCGGAGACGATGTCTCATTTGACGAGCAGAACGCCGCAGGAGATGCTTCTACATGCTCTACAATCTGCACCAAGTTCGTCACCAACGACTATGACCTTATCCTTGGAAATGCCACAGCAGCTCTTCAGGCTGCTTCAGCAGCCACAGACTCTATTCCGATTCTCGGAACATCTATCACAGACTACGCTACAGCTCTTGATATGTCAGACTGGTCAGGCACTACAGGAAAGAATATTTCAGGTACAACAGACCTTGCTCCACTCGATGAGCAGGCTAAATGCATCAAGGAGCTCTTCCCGGATGCAAAGAACATCGGTATCATCTACTGCTCATCTGAGCCAAACAGTATCTACCAGTCAACAACTATTACCAAATACCTTGAGGACGAGGGATACACTGTAAAAGAGTACACATTCTCTGATTCAAATGATGTCGCTGCAGTAACGCAGAGTGCATGTGATGCATCTGATGCAATCTACATACCAACTGACAACACTGCTGCTTCATGTACAGAGGCTATCAACAATGTAGCTTCACAGGCTAAGAAACCTATCTTCGCTGGCGAGGAAGGAATCGCTAAGGGCTGTGGTGTGGCAACACTTTCTATCAGCTACTATGACCTTGGATACACAACAGGTGAGATGGCTTACGATATCCTTGTAAATGGTACAGACATCAAAACTATGGAGGTCAAGAGCGCTCCTAAGTTCACTAAGGAGTACCTTCCGGACCGCGCCAAGGAGCTTGGAATCACAGTTCCGGACGGCTATGAGGAAATCTCAGCTGAATAAACAGCTGCACTATGGAGGTATTTAATAAAATGATTCTAATGAATTATTTTGCAACCTTAAATCCGGTTGCATTCACCAATGCCCTTCCGGGCAATATAGCCCAGGGTCTGATTTGGGGTATCATGGCACTCGGTGTTTATATCACCTTCAGACTGTTGGACTTCGCCGATCTGACGGTTGATGGCTCATTTGCAACAGGTGGTGCCGTAACCGTTATGATGACGATTAACGGCTACAATATCTGGGTTTCACTGCTTTGCGCATGTATTGCCGGTCTGCTCGCAGGACTCTGCACAGGTCTTTTACATACAAAGCTCGGCATTCCTCCGATTCTGGCAGGAATCCTTACACAGATAGCTCTCTACTCTATCAACTTAAATATCATGCAGCGCCACGCCAACCAGGCACTTAGCGCAGATAAATATAATCTGGTGCTTTCATCACGTAACTTGACACATGCGATAATTGTCGGTGTGATTTTCTCGGTTGTAATTATCGCGGTGCTTTACTGGTATTTCGGAACAGAGCAGGGCTCTGCTATCCGTGCCACAGGCTGCAACCCTGCAATGAGCAAGGCTCAGGGTATCAACATCGACAACATGAAGCTCATCGGTCTTGCGCTTTCAAATGCAATTGTAGCGCTCTCAGGCGGCCTGCTTTCACAGTACTCAGGCTTTTCCGATGTAAACATGGGCCGTGGTGGAATCGTCATCGGTCTTGCCGCAGTTATCATCGGTGAGGTGCTCGGCGATGCAATCCTCGGAAAGCACATGAATTTCATGGGAAAACTTATCTTTGTCATATTTGGTGGAATTGTTTACTACATTGTAATCGGAATTGTTCTGTGGCTGCAGATGCCAAGTGATGACTTAAAGCTCTTCACTGCAATCATCGTGGCAATTTTCCTTGCGGTGCCTTACCTGAAGGGCAAGAGCAAGGCCTCCTTTAAAAAGGCCGGCAAACGCTCTGCCGCAGCACTTAACACAAAGGAGGGCAAATAAATGCTAGAGATTAGAAACGTACATAAAACCTTCAATCCGGGCACAATCAATGAAAAGCATGCCCTTAATGGTGTAAACCTAAAGCTTGAGGAGGGCGATTTTGTCACTGTTATCGGTGGAAACGGTGCCGGAAAATCGACCATGCTCAATGCCGTTGCAGGCACATGGCCTGTTGACGATGGCTCAATTCTCATCGACGGAGTGGATGTCACAGGACTCCCTGAGTTCAAGCGTGCATCATTTCTAGGACGTGTGTTCCAGGATCCAATGACAGGAACTACCGCAACCATGCAGATTGATGAAAACCTCGCACTTGCAGCGCGCCGCGGAAAGCGCCGTGGTATTGGCTGGGGTATCACAAAGGCTGAAAAGGAGCGTTTCCACGAGCTTTTAAAGGAGCTTGACCTGGGACTCGAGGATCGAATGACCTCAAAGGTTGGTCTGCTCTCAGGTGGACAGCGTCAGGCTGTTACACTGCTCATGGCTTCACTCCAGAAGCCGAAGGTGCTGCTTTTGGATGAGCACACCGCTGCCCTCGACCCTAAGACAGCCGCAAAGGTGCTCACTCTCACAGACAAAATCATCAAGGAGAACAGCCTGACAGCCATGATGGTCACACACAACATGCGTGATGCCATCGCTCACGGCAACAGACTCATCATGATGAATAACGGACAGGTTGTCCTTAATATCTCAGGCGAGGAAAAGAAAAACCTCACTGTTGAGGATCTGCTCATGAAGTTTGAGGAGGTTTCCGGCGAGGAATTTGCTTCTGATAAGGC
>ENA-OZFE01000591-OZFE01000591.1-human-gut-metagenome-genome-assembly--contig:-NODE-591-length-14118-cov-29.561687_pt1 | contig 14118 bp, 15 predicted proteins | sample MGYA00245077_ERZ653627 | MGnify/ENA primary metagenome ERZ653627 (study PRJEB26926, sample SAMN06165121) | human gut metagenome | biome: ENVO:00009003; feature: ENVO:2100002; material: ENVO:00002003...
CGATACCGGACGGAAGATGGTATTGCCCGGATTGTGGGAACTTAAATGATTCTTATGAACTTTTGCAAAAACTGTGGAAAAGTCCGATAACTACTAACAAACCAGCAGCCCTCTATTTGCAACGACTGCAAGTAGAGGGCTGCTATTTTGCTTTGGATATTTTAATTAAAGGTTAGTCTTTTAGTCTGCCGTGATTGCAGCCAAGTGAGAGATAATGCTCAATCTCACTACTCAGCACAAGCTGGACGTACTCCAAGGGCTTATTGTATAGCAGCCAGTCCAGCTCCGCTCGCTGTGCCGGAGTGTTGCCGTACTCGTCCTCGATGGCGATGCAGTCAATGGCAAGGGTAGTGCCATCTGCGAACCGGGCTTCCACCCGGTTGGTGTCCATGTTGTAGTGGCAGGAAAGCACTTTTTGAGAGTGATTAGGGTCGAAATTCTGATTTCGTTTCATTTAAATAGCTCCTTTAATGATTTTAAAATTTGATTTTCAACGATATGAGGTCTCTTTTTTCTTTCTCTTAAGTCACCCAACCGCACTGCCCTGCATCGCAACTGTTCACAATGCTATCCACGTCCGGGCGGTTCATCAGGTCTTTCAGAACGCCAAACTGCTTTTTTGTACTAGCAGACACGAGATACTGCCACTTTTTCGGCAGGATGGGCAAGTCTGCAATGCTCCACTTGACGTACTTTTCATCGTAGACATTGGGCGGTGCCAGCTCCACCAGATGACCCACGCACCAGCTCACCAGATAGCCGTTGCCCTCAAGGTAGCCGTCTTTGCGGCTGGTCGCACCGAGGACTTTTGCATAGGACATGGCCACCGAGGGCTTTTCGCTGATTACTAAGCGATAAGGCAATAAGCATCAACTCCTTCTTTGTTTTTATGGATTGCAAAATGTGCTTGCAAGTTACAACTGTTTCGGCTAAAATGGAATTGTAAGAAAAATCAGCCGAAGCATAAAGGCGGTGAATGAGATGGCGTATATTCAAAGAAGTCTGGAAAAAGTTGTGGAGCAGGTCACGAAGGAATACCCGGTCGTTCTTGTGACGGGTCCCCGACAGGTTGGCAAAACGACCATGCTGAAAAAGCTTATGGAGGGCAGTTCCCGTGGCTATGTATCACTGGATGATTTGAACGATCGGGCACTGGCAAAAAATGACCCGGAGCTGTTTTTGCAGCTGCATAAGCCACCTGTTCTGATCGACGAGGTACAGTACGCCCCGGAGCTATTTACCTATATTAAGGTATATGCCGACACCCATCAGGAGCCGGGGGCCTTTTGGCTGACCGGCTCGCAGGTGTTCAAGTTGATGCGCGGAGTACAGGAATCTCTTGCGGGGCGTGTTGCCGTGCTGTCCATGACCTCGCTTTCGCAGTCGGAGCTGAACGGAGCGGAAACAGAGCCGTTCCGGGTTGATCTGGATGACCTGCTGAAGCGGGAGAGACAAAGCAAGTCGGTGGACACCAAGGGCATTTTTGAGCGGATCTATCAAGGCTCCATGCCGGCAATCGCAAGCGGGAAGAACTCGAACAGCCAGATTTTTTATAGCAGCTATCTGTCCACCTATATCGAGCGCGATGTCAAAGAGCTTTCGGATGCGATTGATGCTTTGAAGTTCCTGCGTTTTATGACGGCGGTTGCCGCCCGCTGTTCTCAGATGCTGAACGTTTCGGACATTGCACAGGATGCGGACATCAACCAGAAACAGGCTAAAGACTGGCTGCACATTCTGGAAACGCTTGGAATCATTTTCTATCTGCACCCTTACTCCAACAACCTGCTGAAGCGTCTGGTAAAAACTCCGAAACTCTATTTCTACGATACCGGGCTGGTTTGCTATCTGACCCGGTGGAGCAGTGCCGAAGTTCTGGAATGCGGTGCAATGAATGGGGCGATTCTCGAAAACTATGTCGTTTCCGAGATCGCCAAAACATATCTGAACACCGGCAGGGAGCCGTTTATGTACTATTACCGGGATAAGGATGCCAAGGAAATCGACATCGTGCTGGAGCAGGATGGTGTCCTGAATCCCATCGAGATCAAAAAGACTTCCAACCCCGGAACGGAGCTGACAAAGGTGTTTTCGCTGCTGGATAAGGCATCCGTTCCGCGCGGAAAAGGAGCCATTGTCTGCATGAAGCCCAAAGTCGGCGTGATCGACCGGGACAACTATATCGTTCCGATCTGGACGATTTGAATCGTTTTTCTATGTACGGCGGCAAACGCCGCCTTAAAATCAGATGGGTTCGGTGTCCTGCTCGTCCGGGGCTTCGTCCTCGTCCGGCACATCGGTCGGGATATCGAAATCGCCCTTGTCCTCGGTGTAATCTGCATCAGGGTCAAGGGCTTCTTTTTCGGCTTTTTTCTTCTGCATCTGCTGGCGATAGAAATAGAAGCCGCCGCCTGCCGCCAATGCGATCAGCACCACCACACCCAAAAAGCTGGATGCGATCTTTGTGACCTTGTTTTCCTTGGGCTGTTCCGTATCGGATGCTGCCGCTTCTTCGGCTGCTTTCTTGGCTTCTTCCTCGGCCTTCAGCTTGTCCAGTTCCGCCTGTGCCGCCGCTTCTTTCTCCGCAGTGTAGGCATCGGCAGCTTCTTCCTCCATCAGAGCCAGAAGGTCGGCTTCATCCACCAGATTCATAAAGTGGACGGTCTGCTGCCCTTTAGCGTTGCGGTCGATTACCAGATAAAATGTCGCACCTGACTTCGACACCAGCGTAATGAACTGCTGCCCGGAGCCATCCGAATAATTGGTGTGGTAATCGTCTACCAGCGTCAGATTGCCCTCCGGGGTCAGTGCGCCGGTGGTTTCATCCGTGATAGTGACAACATCTTCCTCCACGACTTCCGGCAGAACGGGCTGTTCCACCGGGGCGGCATCGTCACTATAAGCGAATGCCGGGGCCGCCATGCCGATGCACAGCACCGCCGACAGCAGCAGTGCGCCAATTTTCTTAAATCTCATCGTTGATTTCCTCCTTATCAAACTCTGCGCCGACTGCGGACAGTGCAGCTGGGGTCGGGGGCGTAGTTGCCGCCTGCCGCAGCAGAATCGCAAGCTGTTCCGGGGTCACGTTGGCAGTGCGCACCATGTCGGCAACTTCTGCCGCCGATTCCTCCTGAATGCGGCGTTCCAGAATCGCAATGCGGTTGTTCAGCTTGATGCGGCGTTCCTGCTCCTTTTGGAGCATCGCCTTGAGCTTTTCCAGTCTTTCACCCATAAGAAACCCTCCATTTCATTTTGAAAGCCGTCCAAAACCTGCGAGATACTTCTCCCAGTAGGACGAGTGAATGTTTGCGTACTTGATGGGGTCTCCGGCACTCACCATCATGCCATTGCCGAGGTAGATTCCAACGTGACTTTTTCCGGGGGTATCATACGTTCCCGCGAAGAAAACAAGGTCACCGGGCTTTGCTTCGGCTTCGGAAATATGCTGACTTTTTTGCCATAATCCGTTGGCGGTGGTGCGCCCCACATCGTAGCCGTTCTGGTTGTACACCCAGCAGACGTAACCCGAACAATCGAAGCCGGTTTCCGGGGTAGAGCCGCCCCAGACGTAGGGCGTACCCACATACTTTTGGGCTTCCTTGTAGATGGCGGCAAATTCGCTGTCGGTCAGGGCTTCTGCCGGAACGGTATAGTCGATGCCCGGCGAGCCGGAACCATCGGAGCCACCGGGCGGCAATCCGCCGTTGAATAGATAAGGCCGACCACCCAAGGTGTCCTGAAAGATCTCGTACCGTTTCCATTGGTCGTTATTCAGTTCTTCCCGAATGACCACTTCCAAGCCACGGTTCACCAGCTTGGTGTGGAAGATGCGGTACTCGTAGGGCACCTGCGTGGGGACTGGGATTCCTGCCGGGCTGATGACCCAAACAGTCTTATACCGTATCTGCACCTCTACCCATGTGGTCAGCTTATACTGCTTTTTGAAGGTCTCCTTCAACTTGCCCTGCACCTCCGACCGGGTGTAATCGTCATACAAGGTGGTCAGGAACGAGGTCAACTGCCACGGGTCATGCTCGATGGGGTCAAGGTGGTACTGGTACTCGTTGTAGCCGGGATGGTCGGTGGGGGTGCGCTTGATCTTTTTATCCAGCTCCTTTTCCAGCTTCTTGTAGTCCTGTTCTGCGCCCCGGATGTCCCGATCCTCGGCAGAGTACATGGTCTGCCCGGATACCTGTGTACCGCCCGAAAAGAGGATGCCGCAGGAGGAAAAACCAGACATGACCATGAGGATGAGCAAAAGAAAAACGCCCACGATCACCAGAACGTGCGCGTTGCTCTTGGCGGCATTTATCAGCCCTTTCACGGCGGTGCTGACGGCGGTTTTGCCCTTCTCAACAGCCTGTTCCACGCCGGACCGGGCGGCAGATGCACCGTTGGATGCCGCCTTACCGCCTGCGGTCTGCGCCGCTGTGCCCGAACGGGCGGCGGCATAATAGCTCTGCCGGATGTCCTGTTTCTGCCGCCACCGGGAAAGCCAGTTGGAACTGCCCTCGCCGGTGCCGGATGCACCTGCATCTTGTGCCGCAGTCGGCTCCGATGCGGAAGATTTAGAGGTTTTGGAGCTTTTCTTGCCCTGCATCTTGGCTTTCTTCTTGAGTTTCCGGGCATAGCGGCTTTTGGAAATATCCCGGACATTTCCAGCTGCTTTTTCGCCCTCGCTCAACGCCTGCACACCGACGTTTTCATCCTCGTACTGGTCGATTTCCCGATGCACCGCAGACCGGGCGGCATGGGCAGCGTACATCTCCCGTTTCTGCGCCTTACTCAACCGGCTCAACTCGTCCGGGGTCAGTTCCGCCTTGCCAAACCGCAGGTGCTGGGCTTTCTCTGCCGCCTTTTCCGCATCGGTTTTCAGCTTTTTCTTTTTGGGCACCGACTGCTCCACCTTGGTTTTCTTCGGGGGAGAACGAGTCTTTTTTGCGGACGTTTCCTCTTTGATGTTCAGCTTCGGTTCACTCATTTCTGCGCGCCCTCCGAGACTTCACCCAACTTGGTGGTCATAATGCGGTAGAGTTCCAGATCGGTGGGGAAACGATCTACGAACGGCAGAATGACATTGCCGAAAAACAGCAGCCCTTCGCCCTCGCCGGAGTGGGTGACATAGGAAAGCTGGTGGGGCGAGATGTTGAGCTGCTTTGCAAGGATCTGCCGGTCTCCTGCCGCCTGATTCAGCATGATGATCATGTCACTGTTCTCGAAAATATTCTCGACTTCACGGGAAGAAAGAAGGTCTTTCACGTTCTGGGTCAGCCCCGTGGGAATACCGCCCCATTTGCGGAAACGCTTCCAGATCTCCACGGAATAAGCAGCAGTCTGTTCCTCTTTTAAGAGAAGGTGCATCTCGTCCATATAATACCGGGTGGACTTTCCGCTGCTGCGGTTTGCCGTGACACGCCCCCAGACCTGATCCTGCACAATGAGCATACCGAGTTTTTTCATCTGTTTGCCCAGTTCCTTGATGTCATAGCAGACGATGCGGTTGTTGACGTTCACATTGGTGCGGTGGTTGAACAGATTCAGACTGCCCTTGACGTAGATTTCCAAAGCTGTTGCGACATGGTGGGCTTCTTTTTCCTCCTGCTGGAGCAGGGCGTTGTACAAGTCCTCCAACAGCGGCATATTCTCCGGGCAGGGGTCGGCAAAATACTTGCGGTAGATGAGATGCACACAGCGGTCAATGACCGTCTTTTCGACCGGCATCAAACCGTCTTTGCCGCCCACCACCAGCTCGCACAGGGAGAGGATAAAATCCGCTTTCAGAGCCAGCGGATTATCTTCTTCGGAGTAGTTGGCGTTGATGTCCATGGGGTTCACATACTGGTCGCTGTTAGGCGAAATTTTGATAACCTGACCTTTCAGCCGCTTCACCAGCGGCGAATATTCGCCTTCAGGATCATTGATGATAATATCATCGTCGGTCACCAGAAAAGCATTGGCAATCTCACGTTTTGCCGAGAAACTTTTGCCCGAACCGGGAGTGCCGAGGATAAGCCCGTTGGGATTTTTCAGCTTCTTTCTATCCACCATAATCAGGTTGTTGGACAGAGCGTTCAAGCCGTAGTACAGGGATTCTTTGCCGGACTGATAAAGTTCCTGTGTGGTAAAAGGAATAAAAATTGCCGTACTGCTGGTGGTAAGGCCACGCTGAATCTCGATCTGGTTATCTGCCAGCGGCAGAGAGGACATCAAGCCCTGCTCCTGCTGGTAATCCAAGCGGCAGAGATTGCAGTTGTGCTTCTGGGCGATGCTGGATCTGTCTTATTTGCTTGCGGTTTTGGCGGCTCCTGAACTGCACTTTGGACAACGCCTGAATTGTTGTTTGCGCAATTCAGATTGTGCGTTTTTGACAGCCCTGTGGTGAAGTCTTTGACGTAGATCAGGCTGGGTCTGCCCAGACCGCGCCGCTTGCGCTCGATCAGGTCGATTTGCTCCAGCTCCCGGAACAGTTTGACCGCCTTGTGTTCGGCGCAGCAGAGCGATTCCTGCACTTCCCGGACAGTGTAGATGATATACACCCGCCTCTGCTTGTCCATCCAGCCGTTTTTGACCGACAGGCTCATGCGGTCCAGCAGGATGCCGTACAGTATCCGGGCATCTGTGGAAAGCTGCCGGAAACAGCTGTCCTGAAACAATGCCTTTGGGATGCGGAAGTAGGAAAACAGTTCGCCCGACTGCCCATAGAAATAGTCGAGCGTCATTTGGTGTGTCCTCGAATTTTCAACTCTAAGCATTTCTTCATGTGCAAAACCTCCTTGATTCTGATTTTCGGGCAAAAGAAAAAGCGCACCTTCGGATGGAAAGTGCGCTATGTAAGAATATCCTGATTCAGTTGCTCTTGCGATGCTGTTCCAGATAATCGTTCAGAATGTCCAGATCAACAATCGCTATCTTTTTTATGCGGAGGAGTGCGTGAGCATCTTTTGCCAGCTTGCGGAAGGAGTCCCTTCCCATTGAGTAAAGTGCCATTCCTTCTTTATAATTGACATATCGCTTTTTCCTTTTGGCTAGAGTTTTTTCCAGTTCGGGAACTTCAAACGAAGCAGTCGTATGTTCCATGACATTCTTCTCCTTTGTCAAGGGTAGTGGTATACTTGCGTTATCAGGATATAGAAAGAGGACACCTCACGGTCAGCAATCGCTGATGGTGAAATGTCCTCTTGGCTGTTTTCTCGTTTACAGTTCTCTGCTGGTAGCCAGAATGCGAGAATCCGTCTGTACTAACAGGGATTTTTTTGCATCTCCGTCAGTCCATGCGAAAATCCGTCAAGGATGTCAGCTTTCTGACACTTTCCGTGTCGGAATCCGCGATGTATTTCATTGTCGGAGACACAAAGATTACCACGTAGCTCAGTTAGATTCAGGGCGCATCGTGGGGATACTTTCCGGAACCGGTTTACAACGCTTCGTGATGCTTCACAATCGCGTTTTCACTTGCGTTCCCGGTATTCACAATCCTTCGTGATTCGCCGTCATTCTCGTAGTTTTGCTGTCAATTTGCTGTCCTTGGAAGAATTTTGCTGTCAGACAAAACGCTTAGTAAGAGCCCTTCTTTGCTATCAAAAAATATCCAGTGTAGCAGCCAAACGCTCAAATGATTCCTGTTTTTTCTCCTCGGTCGCCTCGGCATAAATGTCCATCGTGGTCTGAATGTCTTTATGCCCCATGACCGATTGGATGACCTTCAGGTTGGTCTCTTTTTCGCAAAGCCTTGTGCAGAACGTGTGCCGCAGGTGATGTGCCGAAAAGTCCGGCAGCAGAACCGCTTCGCGATGCTGCTTCTTTGCTTCTACTTCCTCGCCTGCGTTGTAGTCTGCAATGATGCGCTTGATAGCGCGGTTCACAGACTGCGGATTCGGAACATTGCCAAAGCGGTTGCAGAAGATGAAGCCCGACATACCATCAATCTCCACATCGTTCCAGCCGGATTCTTTTTGTTCTTCATGCAGCATTTCAAAGGCATCCTTTACGGTATCAAACATAGGGATCGTCCGAACGCCTGCTTCCGTTTTAGGCTTTGAGATGTGCAGAACCGAATTGCGGCTTTCGCCCACCGGGTAATAGACCAGACTGTGATTGATGCTGATAGTACGCCGCTCATAGTCCAGATCATCCCAGCGCAAGCCCAACGCTTCACCAATGCGGCAGCCTGTTCCCAGCAGCACCGTAAACAGCGGCCACCAGTGGCAGTAGACCGGATGATTGGCGATATGCTCCATGAACGCCCGCTGCTGCGGAATCGTCAGGGCATGACGCACACCAGTGGTCTGCTCGGAACTTTTCTTGATTTCTGCCATCACACCATCTGTGGGATTCTTGCGGACGATCTCATCCCGAACCGCCAGCTGAAAGGTGGGATGCAGCAGCGTGTGAACGCTTTCGAGCGTGTTCGTCTGCAAGCCCTGCTTGTCCAGCAGATAATTGTAAAACTGCAACACGTCTGAATACCGAATCTCCGCAATTTTCTTCTTGCCGAAGGTATCACGGATAAAGCGGTCATACATATAAAGATAGTTGCTCCGGGTGGTCTGGCGTAGATTCGTTTTCAGGCTCATGTAGCGGTCAAACACAAAGTTGACCGTTGCTTTGCCTGCAACGTAAATATCCAGACCGTCCATCTGGTCTTTCGTGAGCTGCGCTTCCTTCTCCCGAAGGGTCACAAGATCATTTGCGTAGATGTATTTGCGCCGTCCCAGCGGGTCCGTGTAAGAATACGCATACCGCTTATCGGAGCTACGCTGCATCTCGCCTTTTCGCAGGGTACGCCCCCGCAGGTCTTTTCGTGTCGTTGCCATATCAATTCTCCTTCCCGAAAGAAGAAGGGCTTGATACTATTCAAGGTCGGACAAAACCTTGTCCAGCCCCTGCAAGACAACTTCTGTTACAGTCAGTTGATGTTGTTCGGCATAAGTGCAGATACGTTCATACAGAGCATCCTCCACCCGAATGCTCAAGGTTTTCTTTTTTGCATTTTCGGATTTTGGTCGTCCCATCTTTGCCATAGCTGCTCTCATACCTCCACAGCACCAGTATACTTTCCGTGTGACAGGAAGTCAAGCTGCAAAAAGCCCTTCTTGAAAATTTTTACGAAAAATCGAAAGTTCACACTCTGCTCATTGACATTTCGTCCTTGATTTGCTATTATAATGGTAACAACTCCCCCAGGCCTCTGCGCATAGCGTATGCACACTTGGGGGCGTTTTGCTTATAAAGGAGATTTTTCATGGCAGACAAGGACTTCAAAACGATAGATGAACAAATCGAGATTCTTCGTTCACGCGGCCTTATCATCGAGGATGAAGCCGAAGCAAAGGATTTTCTGCTGCGGAACAATTATTACCGTGTCAGCGGCTATTCTCTGACGCTCCGCAAGAACGATGTTTTTGCGAAGTCTGCCACGTTCCAAAATATCGAAGACATTTACAATTTCGACCATGAGTTCCGTCATATCATCCTGCACCATATCGAAACCATTGAGGTACAGATAAAGTCCATCTATGCCTATGAATTTACAAAAGTGTATGGGCCGCTGGGTTATCTGGATGCCGCAAATTTCTCCAATCAGGTAAAACATAAGGAAATCGTCGACAAAGCCAACCAGCAGAAGCGGCAGCGGCTGGCCCACGAAGCCTACTTAAAGCACTTCATCAACGATCTGCACCAAGAGATTCCTCTCTGGGCATACGTTGATTTGCTGACGATTTCCGACATTTCTTTCCTGTATTCCATCTCCGAACGCCCAATAAAAGAAACAATTTCCCATCAGTTCGGACTTACCATGAATCGCGGCCCGGAAATTCTGGGGCAGTATATGCACAGCATGACGATCATCCGCAATCTTTGCGCACACGGGAGCCGCATTTACAATCGTCTCTTTGAGCAAAAGCCTTCCCTCAACAAGAAAGAACAGACATTGTTGATTCGCCGGGAAGATGGCACAATGGATAATGCCCATTTCTTCGGGTTCTTCCTCATCATGAGAAGGCTTCTGCCCGCTGAGAACTTTGCGGAAATGAAGGAAGCCGTCATTGCTCTGACGGAAAAATATCCGTTTGTGCGAATGGATTATTACGGCTTCCGGGATGACTGGAAAGAAAAGCTCTAATTTTGCATAGAATAAAGGTGACTGCTCCCACGAGCTGCTCTGCAGCGCAACACTGTGGGCGGTCTGGAGCCGGGGGATTTTCCTCCGGCCTATTTTTATGCAATGCGGAAGGTTTCCAGATACCGCTCGAAAATCTCGCAGTTGACCAACGCCACCTTGTCGATTTTATAAACGGCTTTAGCTTCTTTCGCTAACTCCTGAAATTTTGTCAGACCAAGACTGTATTTTTCAGCCCCTTCCTGATAGCGGACAAATTTTTTCGCATTCATTTTTGTTCTTTCAACGTCCTTTCGGGCGTAACCCATAAGCAAAACCTCCATGTTTTATTTTTGATGTAAGTTCAAAATTGCCTGCTCACTCTGCTCATCCTGCACCTTTTGCGCACTGTGAGCAGGCTGAGCAGGTTTTTTTTAAGTTGATTCTTATTTTTTAATCCCACGGACTGGGAACATCAACGAGTAAAAACAGGTCAACGTCTACATTGTGAAAGCCCCGATTTGTGCCAATGCACTTATCATCATAGACGATGCCCAGACTTTTCTGATTATCTTTTAGATGGTGGATAAAGGTTGATGCTGCCAGCGGCTTTTCCAGATTGTCCAGACACCAGCGTTCATAGACTTTATAGAAATCCGTGGATTTGCACTTGGCCCCCTGCCGAATTTCAAAATAGCTCTCTGATTTGAGGAAGCCCAGAATGTTGTTGCCCTGCTCCATAGCTTCTTTCAGATTCGCGGCGGTGCGTTCGCTGATGGTAAATTGGTAATTGTTTTGAATCAGCCGATGCAGCCCTTCCAACGCCCAAAGCAGGATGCCCTCTTTTTCGTTCCGCATCTTATCAATGAGAAAAGGATCATCCACCCGGCCAACGGGCTTTTCCTTAGTGGTGAGCAACAGCTGGCGGCGATAGAAACCGTTGGACTTGTCATAGAGTGCGTGTAAGCTGCCATTCCCGAAGCAGGCAAACCGAACATACAGCGTACCCTGCACACTCTGCTGTCCTTTGCGCTCAATGTCGATTTTATCTTCCAGTGTAACAAGGGTCTTGATGTTGTTGGTCTGCGGCAGGGCCTCGGTTTTCATATCGTCATCTACCAGAAGAAGCTTATACTCCAAGTCTGCACGGGCAAAGCGGTTGGTTTCTACCTTTTGCAGACTGCCTGTGTACATACTGTTGCCGAACAATTCTCGAAGAATCAGCCCGATTCTGGATTTTCCCTCACCGCCCTTGCCGACCATCAGCAGCATTTTCTGCGCTTTGGTAACAGGCAGCAGGCAATAGCCAATGTATTCTTGTAAGGCCGGAATATCTTCTTCGTACAGCAGCTCATTCAGAAATTGCAGCCAGCGTGTCGGTGCTGGTGCATCCGATACATAAGCGATAGGCAGTCGGTTCATGCAGTATTCTTTTTCAGGGGTAAAGTGACCGTCCACAAAGTATGTGCCGTTTCGGACATGGATGCGGTCTGTCTGAATCTCCGGTGGTTCGGATGCGCAGGCCAGTTTGATGGCCTGCATGATATGTTCAATGCGCCGCGCTACGCTGGTGGTTGCATAATAGCGAATCTGCTCATAGATTTCCTTTTTCAATGGGGCTTCATCCTCGATCATGCCATCCACCGTGAACAATCTGCCTTGAAAACAACGCATGGGGTGCAGGCTCAAAAAGTAATCTGCGAACAATGGTTCAATGATTTTCCCGTTGTCACCCACCCAGTTTCGGGCAGGTGCACTATGTTGCTGCTTCGGTTTCTTTGTATCGTTCGATTGCTTTTCCAAGGGCGGTCACTTCCTTTCCGTTGAGTAGTTGTTGTTTTTCATGCGAGCTTCCCTGCAAAAGAATATCCAGCAGATATTGTACACGTTCTGCATAGTGCATACTTGCGACAAAACAGGGATGCAGGGTTTCCTCTGGATTTTGTGGCGCATAGATCATGCGCCAATCTGCCAGCAGAGAACGATAGCCACACAGGATTTTGTAGAATTGCTCTTTCTGGTTCAATGATTTTTCCACAGGTTTGCACAGAAACGGTGGAGAACTGCCAGTTGCAGGAAGTCCAAAATCTGCGGCCAACTTTTCAGCAGCCTGCCGCAAAGACAGCTGAAACATTTTTGCGGTAAGGTCGATTGCATCGCCATCCGCTCCACAGCCAAAGCAGTGAAACCGGGAATCCACTTTCATGCTGGGGTTACGGTCTGCATGGAATCATCCGCATATCCTCTTTCCGAGTCTCGGTGCGCACCACATCGGTCACGACCTCCACCGCCTTGTCGTAAGCCGCAGCCGATACCTCGTCGATCAGCGTTTCCATGTCGTTGACCTTGAGGGTCAATTCGTCCAGCTTGTTCTGCTGGGCGGCAAGCTGCTCCTTTTGTTTAGCAAGGATGAAATCCTGCTTTTCCAGATATTTGCAGTTGCCGTACTCCGCTTCTTCCTCCAATTCCAGCCCGTGCCGCTTGGCGATTTCAAATAGCATCTTCCGGCAGGCGGCATCGAAGGAGATTTTGCGATTGTTCCGGCGGCTGAGGGGCTTGTCCGGGTCGGGCAGCTCAAAGCCCAACGCTTCCAACGCCTTTTCCTGCTGGGGTGCCACCTCGCCGTACTTGTTCTCACAGTCGAACACATGGCGCTCGTGGATGTGGGGCGTGCTTTCATCCAGATGCAACGCCCAGTCCAGCACATGAACATGGTCGCCGAATTTAGCCTTGAACTCCTCAATGAACTCGGTGACGATGTTCAGCAAGTCCTCTGCCGAAGCGTGTTCATCCAGCGTTCCAAGCTGGTAGATGGTCTCTTCCGGGCAGGTCTTGCGGCTGGACAACAGGTCGGGAATGGAGCGGTTGCGCTCCGTGTGCCGAATCCTGGCGTTGCGCTCGTTCTGGCTTTCCACAAAAGCCGTGTAGTGGGTTTCGTAGAATTGACGTTCCACATCTGAGAAGGTTGTCGCCAGATCATCCGGGTCTTGTGGGTCAAGAGCCGAACGGAAACCGTGGAAGCAGTCCCAGTAGATGTTGTCCTTGGCTCGTTCCGGGTCGATGTGCTCACTGTTGGCAAGGTTGAAACTGCGGTCATTGTGCTTGGGGTTGTAAGTGCCGTGTGCTCCGGCTCGTCCGTTGTGTCGTGTCAGTTTCAGATAGACATCCCTCCGTTTCAACAGCTTAGTGGGGAGAACGCAGCAGCGAAGCTGCTGGATCTGCCGCCGTTTTGCGCCAGATAATACCCAGTAGGATATGACGCACAGCATCATATCACTGGGGCAAAGAGCTGCGCTCTCTGCACTCTTGCTCCGGGCAAGCTGACAGGCAAAGATTTGCGAATCCCTGCCCGCAGCTCGTCCGGCTTTTTCAGTTGGCCAAATTGACCAACTGATTTTGCCTGTTCCCAAAATGGTAACAGGCAGATAGACGGTCTGATAACGGCCATCCCACCCTGATTCCCATTTTGGGGAATTGGGTAGGAGCTGGTAAGTACCGTTTCCCGTCACTTACCACTCTTGGCAAACTGTCAACCTGACACTTTGCCACCCCCCTATAAAGGAGAACTTTGGCGTTTTGCTGCGTACGTGCGTACGCAACAGGCGGCTTTCTTTGTACGCACGTACGCAGCGAAAGACCGAAAACGCACCATATAGGGGGATCAAAAGCGGGTCATGCCCGCCAGCTATTGGGGGTGAGGTCGGGCTGCACAAGGGCTTCGATGCCCACAAAGCCCCGGACACGCCGCCCGGACGAGTTGACGATGTTGTTGGTGGATTCCAGATTATACCTGCGCTGGTTGGCGATCAGCGCATCGCTGAACCCTCGTGCCTTGATCGCATTCAGGCTGTTCTCCTCGCACCACATCTTGTAGACCTCATACAGCTCTTTCGAGCTGGTGCAGGCATCCGCCTTCAGGCGGATGTAGCCCTCGGATTCGAGGAAATCGAACACATTGTTGTTGTCCCGCTTCACCAGTTCCCGGTTGCGCTTGGCACGGTCACTCTCGGTGAACTGGA
>ENA-OZFE01000605-OZFE01000605.1-human-gut-metagenome-genome-assembly--contig:-NODE-605-length-13943-cov-9.203413_pt1 | contig 13943 bp, 8 predicted proteins | sample MGYA00245077_ERZ653627 | MGnify/ENA primary metagenome ERZ653627 (study PRJEB26926, sample SAMN06165121) | human gut metagenome | biome: ENVO:00009003; feature: ENVO:2100002; material: ENVO:00002003...
TATCATATATGAATTAATTTATATATTTAAATAAAAATTCTTGACGTACAAAATTACATTATAATATTGTACATCAAGAATCTTGTTCTAAGGTTGTATATCTTGCACAGCAAACAGTACATTTCTATGTTCCATCTGTAGTTTCTTCCCTATAAGTTGGCATGAAGATTCCAAACGTATATCTGACGAGGACGCACCAATTTTAAATTTATATGCTCCATCATCTATAGTCCATTTACCATTCACGTAATATGCCATTTGCTGAGGAGAAACTTTAAAGCTTACCCTTTTTGATTCGCCAGGTTTCAAATTTACCCGAGCAAATCCTTTTAACTGTATAGGTTTAAGAGATTGTGAAGATTCAGGAGATAAATAAAGCTGTACAATTTCAACCCCTTTACGCATACCGGTATTCTTTACCCGACAGCTTATCTCAATAAAATCATCCGTTGTTTGCGCTGTTGCCGGAACATTCATCCCACTATATTCGAAAGAAGTATATGAAAGTCCAAAATCAAACGGATAAGCTATTTTCTCTTGAGAAACACCATTATTATAACAATAAAGTTCTTCACTTTCTGTCTTAGGATAACTGACACAAAGTTTTCCGGAAGGATTAACATTACCCAACAAGATATCAGCAACAGCATTTCCCCCTTCTTCACCAGGATACCAAGCTTGAAGAATAGCTGCACAACCAGCCTCCACTTCATCAATAACTCGAGGACGTCCACCAAACATCATTAAAACAACAGGTTTTCCTGTAGCAATCAGTTCTTTTAAAAAACGTTCCTGATCTCCCGGCAAACGAATTCCTTTACGTTGACGGGCCTCTCTGCATAAAGTTGGGTTTTCTCCTAATGCAGCAATAACGACATCGCTTTCTGAAGCTAGTTTTATGGCAGCCTTCCAATTAGTAGGATCAGATGACTCCATAAGCATCATATTCAAACGTTCCGTCCTAGGATCACCTTCACGAATAATGGCTGTTTCATTTGTTGCGCTCCAATCGCACCCACGTTCATACCCTAAAGTAAAATTTTCTCCTAACTTAGGTTTCAAAGCATCGTATACTGAGATAATTTTAGGATTTTCAAGATCTATTTTTCCTCCCCACCAAAACGCCTGCACAGACTAGTAAGTATAATCCGCCAACATACACCAATAAGTGTTTGCATTCGGTCTTACCAAAGCAATTTTTTTATGCTTGCCAGAAAGGGGCAACACCCCATTATTCTTCAATAAAACAATAGATTGACAAGCCAAATCATAAGATGTTTTACGATATTGAGGACAATCTAAATCCAAATCTCCATTTGCATAAAGTTTCCGATCCGTTGACAACAATCCTAAACGTGCCTTCAACATTAATGAACGTTTCACCGCCTTTTCAAAATATTGCTCATCAATTAAACCATCTTTTATTAACTCGGACAAAAATTTATAACAATTATTCGAAGGAAGTTCAATGTCATTACCTGCTACAAGAGCCTCAATAGCCCTTTGTTTTAGGATTTCAGGATTACCTTTCTGACTGGAATGTTCCACAGCACCATAATCACCCACTACCAAGCCGTCAAATTCTAAATATCCACGCAATATTTTATTCAAAAGAGTATCACTAGATACAGCCTGTTCACTACGAAAACGACCATAAGATATCATCAAGACTTTACAATCCGCCAATCGTATCATAGCTTCATGTAGCATAAGTACTTCTTCAAAAATTTCTTTCCATGTCAATGAAGAACCTCCACCATATCCCCAAAAATGCTTAGTACAAGCTGCAACACCATCCTTCAACCCATTCTTTTGCAAACCTTCTATAAAAGCTACCCCCATAGCTGGACTGAGATAGCCATCTTCCCCATAAGATTCTTCTATACGAGGCCAATACGCGGTACGTATAAGATCGACCATGGGTGATAAAGCAAGCGTAGCACCAACAGAGCGCATGACTTCTGCCGTCTGTTCTGTGTTAACTGTAGCCAGTTCAGGATTCCAAGAACAAGCGACCCCTAATTGTTGAGGATAAACAGTTGTTCCTTTAGCTGCCAATCCAATAATAGCCTCCTCATAGAATATAGCTGGTACACCCAACGGAGTTTCATTTATAAGATAATTCTGAGAATCGCGTACAAAATCACGCAATTCATTCGGTCCTAAATCTAATGCACAAGCATATTGACATACATGTCCTATTCCATTAGGAATTTTTTCTCTACATTTCTGTAAAGACAATTTTCCATTCTCCACCACCTCTGAGGAACGGATACCATACAACTGAGCAACTCGTTCAGCTTGAGACATTTTCTTATAAAGTGAATCTACTTGTTGTTGCATTTTCTGTGTTTCAATTTCTTCAGTTGAAGATTCTGATGCTCCAGAAAAACAGGAAACAAGTCCGAAAGGCACAAGCATTAAAAGACTAAATACTATTTTTTTCATGTTTATACAACGATTATAATTGAGTGAAAATATAAGTTTGTCCCGCTTCAGTGGGTACATCATATAAATAGGAATCTTTCAGTTCCACTCCCTTCAATGGAGCTTTCTCACTAATAAGCGGACGACTGATTTCCTGCTTTCCAAACAAAGGATTAGGATTATCCTCTTTAGCTTTAACCAGTGTCATACCATCCACCATTAAAGCATTGTGCACGCGCAAGCGAAGATTACCACCGATAGTAGATTTGATAACTGCCGATTCTATCTTGCCATCCTTCCATCTCAGAGAAACAATTTCAAAACCACCACGTGCACGAAGCCCCCTAATCTCTCCATCTTTCCAAGTATCAGGTAAAGCAGGAAGTAAATGAACAGCCCCATCATGACTCTGCATCAACATTTCAGCAATCCCGGCTGTGCAACCAAAATTTCCATCAATCTGGAAAGGCGGATGAGCATCGAACAAATTTGGATAAGTACCTCCTCCCTGACCTTTCTGCACTTCGGGAGAAACAAGATTCAACTGATTGGTAATCAACTTAAATGCATGATTTCCATCCAAACATCTTGCCCAAAAACAAACTTTCCATCCCATGGACCAACCAGTAGAAGGATCACCACGCTGTATCAATGTATTTCGGGCAGCCTCAAAGAGCACAGGTGACGAATAAGGCGAAATTTGATAACCAGGGAAAAATCCCCATAAGTGAGAGATATGACGGTGATGATCATTAGGGTTATCCCAGTCTTCGAACCACTCTTGCAACTGTCCGTATTGCCCTACCTGCATGGGAGGAAGTTGTCTTTTTAATGACAGAATAGTATCACAGAACTGCTTGTCCAAGTTCAAAACCTGTGCTGCAGCCCGAGTGTTTGAAAATAAATCGGATACCAACTGATTGTCCATCGTGATACCTGCAAACAAATTGGCTTTCCCTCTCCAAATACTAGGCGAATTCTCCGGGGAATTACTAGGAGTGACAACCAGATAACCGGTATTAGGATCTCTTACTAAAAAATCAACAAAGAACTCTGAAGCACTCCTCAGAATAGGATACACAGAAGCCAAGTATTCCTTATCACCCGAATAGAGGTAACGATCCCACAAATGCTGGCATAACCATGCATTACAGGTAGGCCACGGCCCACAATAGGCCCTATCTACAGCACCATTCATACGCCATAAATCCGTATTGTGATGCAATACCCATCCCCGACAACCATACATCTCTCGGGAAGCCTCCTGACCATTCTCATACAATTCTTTCACCATTTGCAGGAAAGGCTCATGCATCTCGCGCAAATTGGTAACTTCGGCAGGCCAATAATTCATTTCCGCATTGATATTGGTGGTATAACGACATTTCCAAGCAGGATTCAGTTTCTGATTCCAAATACCTTGTAAATTAGCAGGTTGCCCTCCCGGCTGAGAACTGGAAATAAGCAAATAACGACCAAACTGAAAATAAAGAGCAACTAAATGAGGGTCATTGGAAGTAGCGAATTCTTTAACCCGGACATCTGTAGGTTTATCAGCCTGCGAAGTACGTCCCAAATTCAAAGATACACGGTTATAGTATTTTTGATATACATTGATATGAGCCTGTAAAGCTCGGGCATAATTCTTTCCGGCATTCTTCATGGATATCTTATTACGCTCGGATGGATTTCCAGATATATCCTTATAATTCACAAAGTTAGTAGCCATGGCGATATAAATAGTAGCACTATTAGCATTAGTCACAGATAATAATGTATCTCCTGCCACACTCTTTCCACTCTGTAAATCCAACTTCAAATCTGCACGGAAACGAATCGCACCTTTTGTGAAATCGTCTCCTTTGGTTGTACCTTCCAAAATCAAGGCATTTTTTCCAGAAACGGTAACATCCACCTTCTGAGGACAAGTCAGGGAAGCGGAAAAAGTAAGCTTTCCCGGTTGAGAAGCAGTAAGGCGTACAATGACCAGCTGATCGACAAAAGAAGTAAAGACTTCACGCTTATAATCTACTCCATTTACAGTATAAGCAGTCGTGGCTACAGCTTTTTCCAAATCCAATTCACGACGGAAATTGATATAGTTTTCATGACCGGGAAAGTCCAATCGCAAACTACCCACTGTCTGATAAGGCATTCCAAAACCGTTCTTGGAGAGGATTTTTTCACCTGCCAACTCTTGAGCTTCAGGATATCTACCAGCAAAAATTAACTGACGGATGGTCGCCAATGCTCCTTTAGCCTCAGGATTATAATTTTTGTAAGGAGAACCTGCCGAAACTGTCTCCTCGTTCAGTTGAATCTCTTCGGCCGCAGGATTGCCATATACCATGGCTCCTAAACGTCCATTTCCCAAAGGTAGTGCCTCTTCCCAATATTGAGCAGGCTTATCATACCACAATACAGGCTTTTCCTGAGCATCTATACTGATGCTGACTACAGATAGCAAAACTACAAGTGCTCTTTTTAATAATTTATGTGTCATTCTATAATTAAATTAATGAATAAATGGTATCGACTTTTATAATGGAGAAAGAAATCTGTTTTCTATCAACCAAGCTTCGGCCAGTTCCGGCCACATTACCGTGCTTCCCCTTTGGGCACGCAAGGAAATGGCATGCCCACCGGTAGGGAACAGATGCAACGAGGATTTCTCTATTCCTGCATTATATAAGGCAGTATAATAGGCTATGCTGTTCAAAGGAGAGACAGCCTTATCATTAGAAGCATGAAACAAAATAGCCGGTGCCGTGTTACCATTCACTTGTTTCTCCAAAGAAAACAAATTCCTGAGAGTAATATCCTGTTCCCGCTTTCCCAACAGATTTGTCCGGCTACCTTCATGAACAATAGCGTCATCCATAGAAATAACCGGAGATATCAATACAGCAAAAGAGGGTTTACAACTATACGCATCCAACGTATCGCCCACTTTAGCCCAGTCTTCATCAATAGCACACAATGAAGCAGCCAAATGGCCACCGGCAGAACAACCCATCACGCCCACTTTATGAATATCTATTCCATATTCCTCCGCATGGGCACGTATATAGCGAAGAGCACGTTGTCCATCCTGCAAAGGAGCTTTATAAGATTCTATTACATCCGGCGATTGTGGAAAACGATGCATCAGAACAAAAGCCGTTACTCCCAAAGTATTATACCATTTAGCCAATGCAATACCACTGATTTCATGCGCCAATTTCACATATCCGCCACCGGGAATGATCAGTACCGCCGTACCAGTACGCTCAGCTTTTGACGGTTCATAAACATGAATTGTGGGAGTCCCGACTTGCACCACACGTTCCCTGGCTACAGAGTCTTTAAGAGCTATACCTTTACTATTGGGCATATTATTCTGCCACAAAGGAATTATTTTCTGAGCCTGAAGAGTGACCGTCATCAATGCTCCCAAAAGAAAGCTTAATAAAAATGCGAATCTGTCCATCACTTTATAATCCTTTAAAATCCTGTCCATTTACTGTTACATTCTCAAAATGAATGTTTTCAACACCAATTACTTTATTAATCTCAGGTTTCATCACTCCATCAAAAGTACAATCCTTTATAAAAATATCTCGTGCCCGTATTTTATCTTCAAAACCATCCAGATGCAAAACATACTGACTTTTCTTACTTGTGACATTTTCCAAATGAATATTATGAAAATAAGGAAGATACGGTCCGTCATCCACATGCCAGTATTTCAATTCAAAGCCTAAAATAGACTCCTTACACTCACCTACCCTTATATTCCGGACAAATATGTTTTCTACTTCACCTCCTCGTATCGCATTTGATTTTATACGGATAATACGGTCGAGTTCAGGACTGTCCATGGTACAATTTTCCACCCACACGTTACGGCATCCTCCAGTCACCTCACTGCCAATAGCTACTCCAGCATGACCATCCTTCATTCTGCAATGACGAACTATAATATTCTCACTGGGAATATTCCAGTAACGGCCATCTTCATCACGTCCCGATTTGATGGCGATACAATCATCGCCTGTGTCAAAATCACAATCCTCAATCAACACATTCCTACATGATTCCGGATCACAACCATCATTATTATAACCATGACTCTGCATCTTTACTTTTCTGACAGTGATATTCTCGGACAACAACGGATGAATGAGCCAAAACGGCGAACGGTTGATAGTAAATCCTTCCAATAGAATATTCTTACATTTGTAGAGATTAATAAACTGAGGGCGCATGCCATTCTCTCTCATAAAGACCCGTTCTTTAAAAGGAATAGAATCCTCTTTCATTTCATACAATAAAGTTTTCTCATTTATTTTTTTACCATCTTCCTGTACAATGCCACGAATTCTGCTTTCGCTGAACCAATTACTTCTATCAGCCTGACCATCCATCACCCCATTACCAGTGATGGCAATATTACTTTCTCCATAGGCATAAATCAACGGAGAGATATTGTAACAATCTATTCCTTCTATACGGGTCTGTACAGTATCAAAAAGAAAAGGATCTGTAGTAAACTTCAAAATCGTACTATCAGATAAATGGAGATTTACATTGGATTTCAAACGAATGGAGGCTGTGAAAAATTCTCCATTGGGAATAACCACTTTTCCACCTCCCTGTTCAGAACAAATGGCTATGGCCTGATTGATGGCATTTGTATAAAGCGTGTCTTTCACATCGTGATAATCAGTAATCACAAAAGTCCTATCAGGAAAGACGGGAGATACAATTTGATTGTTAACCTCTACCATCTTATCCCAGGAAGACACTTCTTTTTTATCGCATGAAGATATGGCTGTTGTCAAAAACAACAAAGATGCCAAAATTTGAACGGTTCTTGTCTGCATAGTATTGTATTATGTTTATAATTCTATGCAAATATAAAATAGGATACCTGTGTGGAAGTTGCAGTATTTAGGCTATTAGTTACACATTTTGCCCACCAATCGGTTTATGTTTTAATTTATACTCTTTTGGTGTACATCCCATCGCTTCTTTGAACACTCTACTGAAATATTGCGGAGTAGTGAATCCACTCATATATCCTACTTCAGATACAGTTAATTCATCCTGTTCCAAAAGCTGGACTGCCCGTTTAATCCGCATCGTCTTGACAAAATCTACGGGAGAAACTCCCATCAGAGATTTCACTTTCCGATAGAATACAGTCCGGCTCATACTCATGGCCTCGGCCAGATCATCAATTCTAAATTCGGAATTCTGAATGTTTTCTTCCACACTCTGAAGGATATTACAGATGAAATCATCATCGAAATGAGTAACTTGGGGAGTAGAAGGAGCAAGTTGTTCCATAAAAGAAGCATCCTTCTCTTCTCTCATTTTTGAAGTATAATAATCATACAACATTTGCCTTTGTTTGAGCAAAGAATCTACCCTAGCCTTCAAATAAGCAGAACTGAAAGGTTTTGTTATATATTCATCTGCTCCATATTCCAATCCCTGAATCTGATCATTCAACGAAGACTTGGCAGATAGCAGAATGATAGGAATATGACAGATATCACTATTCCCTTTCACTTGTTTCAGATACTCTATTCCATCCATTTCAGGCATCATAATGTCACTGATCACAATATCAGGCAATTCACTCAAAGTCATTTCAAGTCCTTGACGACCGTTACCCGCTTCAAAAACCACATACTCCCTGGCGAGTACGCCACAGATAAAATGACGAAGTTCCTCATTATCCTCAATAATAAGAATCCGTGTTTCCTTATCTTCCTCCTCTTCTATAAGATTATCAGGTACCACTGTTTTCGAACCGGAATTTTCACCATCGGCCAGAATAAATTCGGCATTGGCATCGGCATCAAACGTATCGCGACTCCCCGGCAACCTAACAAAGAAACTGCTACCCTCACCCAATTTACTGTCTACTCTGATTGTACCATGAAGCAGATTCAATAATTCTTTAACTAATGAAAGTCCTATACCGGTAGACATATTAGGATTAGCCTCATCTAACGTATCAAAACGGGTAAACAAACGGTTGAGCTTTTGAGCATTAATTCCCCTGCCCTCATCCTTTACTTGCAAACATAAAATCTGTTTCTCACAAGTAACAGACAAGAAGATACTTTTCTCATCGGGAGTATATTTAAAGGCATTGGACAATAAATTAAAAAGAATCTTTTCCAATTTGTCCACATCCGTATACATAACAAAAGTATCAAGAGGACAAATCAACCTGAAATCAATACGGTGCGTATGAGCCATAGGAACAAAATTACCGTAGATTTTTAAAATCAAAGGGATTACATCTACTTGCTCCACCAACACTTTCATTTTATCATTCTGTATCTTGCGAAAATCCAATATTTGATTGATAAGCCGCAGCATCCTGTCCGCATTTCTTTTGGCCACTTGCATATTCTCCATGCCAACATCAGATAATTTCTCATTGCTGATGACTTCGTCAATAGGACTGGTTATAAGCGTCAACGGTGTACGAAGTTCATGAGATATATCAGTGAAAAAACGCAGCTTCAAGTTGGAAATTTGTTGTTCAAAATCCACTCTGCGTTGCAGATTAGTGATACGTATCACTATGTAAACCACTACCAACATAATCCCCACTGCTATGATGGTATAGAGTAGTATCGCCCAAATAGTCTCACCGAATACAGGAGCAATATGTATAGATAAAGAAGTTACATTATCCACCCATACTCCATCAGCATTAGTCGATTTGACCTGAAACAAATAATCACCAGCAGGTATATTCACCAAACTGGCAGAACGGTTATTTCCAAGGTCTATCCACTGGTCATTCAGCCCCTTGATTCGATATGCATATTTAATAGCCGGAGAATTAACATAATCCAAAGCGGCAAAGGTGATAATAAAATTGCGCTCGTCAGCCTGTAAATACTGGACCTCACGATGATTATATATATCCTGACGACGAGAGGTATTGTTCAAATAAATATCAAGATGAGAAAAAACAATAGGAGGAACAAAATCACTTTTATGCAGTTCATCAGGAGTAATACATAACGCACCATATAGTGACCCTAAAAACAATTTACCGGAAGATAGCAGAACCGGCTTGGTTTCAGCCATCAATATTTGATCACTAAGCTCACCCAACAAATTCATTTCTGCATCGTATTTTGATATTTTATTCTCTGAAACAACCCATATATTTCCTTCCTTATCCTCAATAGTAGAAAGAGTCAAATCAGAAACTTGCCCTATCGTTGCATTGTAATGCTCAAAAATTAACTTTTCAGACAAATCACCATGTCCCTCTAGAATATTTATCCCTCCACTTTGCGTTGTTACTATAAGCTTTCCCCTACGGGTTTGGGTAATATTAAGCACATCATTATTGCTTAGACTGGAATATCGTTCCTCACAAATATTGTGATAGAATCTGATAGCTTCCGGTTTCATAAATTCTGAAGGACAAGCTAGCAATCCCCCCGTAGTTCCAATCAGGACAACTCCATTTTCAGCCTCATACAGACAACGAACTTTCTCACATACATGAATAGGATAATTATTAAGAATATTCCCTGAATGAATAAAACGTATATGACCATTTTCCGAAGAATGGTCAATCAAATTAATGCCACCTCCCCAAGTTCCTATCCACATTCGCCCTTTTGAATCTTGCAGAATAGAATATACAGAGTTTGAAGAAATGCTATAAGGATCATCTTCACGAGGTATATATTGTGTAACTTCATAATTATTCTCATTTTTCGGAGTAAGCAAAAAAAGTCCATCCTCCTTTGTTCCCAGCCATATATTCTGTTCTCTATCTTCATAAATACAATATACATCAACGTTAAAAGCAGCTGAATGATCAGCTAATAACTTTCCATCTCTCGAAATATTGCCAATCCATTGTCCTAATGAATCATAAAGACAAAGATTTCCCGGTTGTCTTTTATGATTACGCTTCCATCCAATCCAAAGGCGTTTTTGATGATCCTCAGTCAAGGCACGTGCCATTCCCTTAGGAGTATTTGTTATATAATCAATATTTTTCTGATGAAACGATATATACCCAAAACCGTCATGGTTATACCATAAATTATGATGTTGATCAATCATATAACTAAAAGCTTGGAGTGAAACTAACTTACGTTCTCCCATATCATCATAAATATAAGCCTGTTCCAACTTCCGAGTTACCGGATTATAAAAACAGAACTCACCACCTGCAGGATTTATCCAAATACATCCATATTCATCTTCATGAATAAAAGTGCAAGGAGCTGTAAATGGAATTTCCTTACATCTAGGATAACTCAACAAATCCATGTCCTCATTTTGATAATCCAAACGAATCACTCCGTCAGTCACTCCCAACATCCAAATATTTCCTTGCTTATCTTGATAAATATCAGGATTAATCTCTATAGGAATTTCATAAAAAGTGAATTTACCAATTTTCGGATCATAAAATCGAATACCTTTTTTTTGCAGGATAGCTATTTTATGATCAGACAGGGACTTCAATCCAATAATCTCGAACATGGATTCATCAGGAACACACGGTACAACATTCTGATTCTGATAATCATAGCGGGCAAAAAATCCTTTTGAAGTAGCAAGATAAATATCATCTGCATTCTCCACCATGAATTTAAAAGGCATAAGATTCGCTATACTCTTCTTCCCCACAATAGTAGTTCCCTTATTTGTCAGAATCCATTCATCTCCATCTTTATCCTGTATAATAGTATAAATGCTGTCTCCTATACTATTTTCTGTTTTTCCGGTATATAACTGTACAGATTCCATATCTGGGAATTTATTTTCATCCATACGGAACAACTCGTTTTGCGTACCTACTGCCCACGTTATTCCTTTACGCAATACATAAAGCTTCTCAACTGAATTTACCAGACTTTTATTGAAAAGGAACGGATCTTCATATTGATAGGTACGGGTATTAAATAAATAGCAATGTTTATCATACGTCTGGCACCAGATGTTATTCAACGAACTTTTTTCAATCTTGGTGAAACGATGATTCGCTATACGTACTTTACTTCCAGGATAGGTTTTATAGTTAGTAAAAGAATATCCGTCAAAACGCTCTAACCCATTCCAAGTAGACATCCATATATAACCATTGTCATCCTGAATCAGATTCTGAATATTTTTCTGCGACAGTCCGTCTTGAACAGAATAATATTTAATATCAATCAAACTCTGACCAAACAAAGTCAAGGCAGAAAAACACAACCATATAAAAAGAATCTGTTTCAACATCGTATTTATCTTTTTCGATTATACAAATATCGGAAAAAGATATCACAAACCAACAGACTGAATAGTTATTACAATGATTAGACCTGTTTTTATAAGAAATTATACCGCAAACAGCAATATCACACCATAACCTTCCTCTCCGAAAAACTCTGCCGAAGCTATACTTCGGCAGAGAAAGGAACAAGATAAACGTCTATCCAAACATTCACAATGCTAAACCATAAACTAATCTTTTAAAATTAACAATTTATTATTCTGTCCAGTCCTCCACTATAGCCGAAGGATCTGGATTCAAAATAATAGATTGATTGATTCAAATTTACTAAAAAATAAATTGAACCATGGACAGCAATATCCTTCCTTAGAGTTCATACGATACCCCACCGGACAATTAGTACCTGAATACCCTCGAGTAACAGACAATTCCAAACGCTTATAATCCCAATAAATAATACCCTCTCCCCAAAACTCTATTCTTTTTTTGCAAAATCAATTCCTTACGAAAATCTTCCATAGCAGATGCCGTACATTGGTAGGAACTGTAACGATAAGTTTTCATAAAATTCTCCAAAGCAGAAATTCCAGCGCTTACCCCCCTGACTAGCGGCTATTGCCTCAGCCTCAATAAAATACATTTCTTCAACACGCATTAAAAGATTATCTATCGGTGCACCTACATTGGCGTCAATCATATTGCCTTCTTTCAGCTTGAATTTTAAATGAACATATGCAGGCACTTTTTTAAAATTCTCATCGGTGAACAAGGTATGATACTTGGTACCAGGAGCCTTTCCGGCATCTTCAGGAGCAATCCAAGTTTCTTTGCGCCAATCATCATCCGGGATTTGCTCAAATAAAGCCTTACTAATCATTCTGTGTGCTCCATAGGAAATTCCGGCTCAGCGGAAATTTCTGGTTGGTAAGTTTTAAAATTAGCTATCTTTGCTTACCTTTGTTTTATGAAACCCGAACGACTCCTTCGTGCCATCCTTCCGGATGTGCTTATAGACAACTTTGATATTGTCAATTTCGACAAGAGTGCTGACCGTTTTGATATTTATCTTGATGAAAAAAAAGTTCAGCTAAAAGAAGATAAGACCAACCCGGATATCATATCCTATGGTTTTGGTGAGTACCGTACAATCCAAGACTATCCTATTCGTGGTCGCGCCACTTATCTCCATGTTCGTAAACGTAAATGGCTTGACAAGTCTTCCAATGAAATCTTCAGCTATGACTGGGATTTATCCGAATTTGACGGTACACGGCTCAATTCTGAGTTCGTCCCTTTTTTAAAAGAAGGAGATTGAATCTACTCCTGTGAGCATCTGTGTGCTTGCGGAACGTTATGGCGTAAAAGGACAGACTCTTCGTAAACAATACAAGGAGAAAATCAGTGATTACCGGAACTGGGACCAACTCGAACATGCGCATGACTACCTCCTTTATCCTGAAAACATTGGAGAAAACCTTTCTTTGGATGAAACTTGCCTGAGCAATGGAGATGTTTATACGATTCTGACCAATAAAGCAGCCAAAGGCCGTAAGGGGGCTTTAGTTGCAATGGTTCGTGGAGTGGCCACAGATGCGGTAAGCGGAATCTTGCGCAGGCTTCCGCACCGGAAACGGCTGTCTGTCAAGACTGTCACTACAGATTTATCTTCAGCCATGATGCTGACGGTCAGAAAGGTGTTTCCTGCCGCAAAGCTGATCAATGACCGTTTTCATGTACAGCAGCTCATGTCTGAAGCTGTTGACCGGTTAAGAATACGCTATCGGTGGAAAGTACTTGATGCGGAAAATCAGGCTATCAGGGAGCACCGTCAAAAGAAGAAAGAAGCAAAGGGTAAGGCGGAAAGGGAGAGAATAGGGAAATGGGAGCCTGAAAGAATGGAGAACGGAGAAACCCTGCCACAGATAGTAAGCAGAAGCAAGCATATTATACTGAAACACTGGAGCAAATGGAATGAACAGCAAAAGACCAGGGCTGCCATTCTCTTTGATAAATTCCCCAAGCTTCTGGAAGGATACAGCCTTAGCATGAAACTGACAGACATCTTCAACAAGAAGTCAGGTCCCGATGAAGCAAGGCTAAATCTCGCAAGATGGTACAATGAAGTGGAAAAGTTTGACTATATGGAGTTCAACAAGGTACTTGATACCTTTTCAAACCATAGTACGACCATCATAAATTATTTTGAAGAACGATTGACAAATGCTTCAGCGGAGTCGTTCAATGCTAAAATCAA
>ENA-OZFE01000608-OZFE01000608.1-human-gut-metagenome-genome-assembly--contig:-NODE-608-length-13893-cov-22.941682_pt1 | contig 13893 bp, 10 predicted proteins | sample MGYA00245077_ERZ653627 | MGnify/ENA primary metagenome ERZ653627 (study PRJEB26926, sample SAMN06165121) | human gut metagenome | biome: ENVO:00009003; feature: ENVO:2100002; material: ENVO:00002003...
GAAGAGTTTGTGGAGCTGATGACCCGCGGCCAGTTCGTGCAGAAGGGCGGCAGCTACTATATTACCTATAAAGAGACCGAGACCACCGGCTACGAGGGCTGCACCACCACGCTGAAGATCGCGGTGGACGGCAGCCGGGTGGTCATGCTGCGGTTCGGCAAAAACGGCGGGGTGGGCACCCAGCTGCAGATCGAAAAAGGCAAGCGCAACCTGTGCCATTACGAGACGGGCTTCGGCTCTATGACCCTGGGCGTGACCGCCGACGAGATCGTGAACGAACTGACCGAGAAGGGCGGCACCGTGCGGTTCGCCTATCTGCTGGATGCCAACAGCGCCGACCTTGTGAGCCGCAACCGCCTGGAAGTGACCGTGACCCATGTGAACTGAATCTGCCAATACTGTGAAAGGAATCCGACCAATGACTGAATTTGAAAAGACCTACCAGAATTACAACCCCCGGCAGGCTGCACTGGACGAGGCCCGTGCGCTGCTGACCGCTGCGGCAAAGGCCGCCATGGCCGACGGTACCCTGCCGGAAGCCGAGCTGCCCGCCTTCATCGTGGAGATCCCCGCCGACGTGAAGAACGGCGACATCGCCTCCAACCTGGCCATGGCCGGTGCCCGTACCTGGCGCAAGGCCCCCAGGATGATCGCAGAGGCCCTGCTGGCCCACCTGCCCGACCTGACCGACAGCGTGTTTGCCAAGGTCGAGATCGCCGGCCCCGGTTTCATTAACCTGTTCCTGTCACCGGCTTACTGGGCCGGTGTGGTACTGGGTGCCTGCGCCAACAAGGAGTATGGCCGCACCGACCACGGCAAGGGTGCCAAGTATAATGTGGAGTTCGTTTCTGCCAACCCCACCGGCCCCATGCACATGGGCAATGCCCGCGGCGGCGCTCTGGGCGACTGCCTGGCCGCTGTGCTGGACTGGTCCGGCTACGATGTGACCCGCGAGTTCTACATCAACGATGCCGGCAACCAGATCCAGAAGTTCGGCAAGAGCCTGGCCGTGCGCTACCTGCAGCAGTTCTGCGGCGAGGAAGCCTATCCGCTGCCCGCCGAGTGCTATCAGGGCGGCGACATCAAGGTGCTGGCCGGGGAGTTCGCCGAGATCAACGGCGACCAGTACGTTGCCGCCTGCCAGGGTATGGACGAAGAGACCCTGTTTGCCAGCGATGCTTTCGCACAGCTGAAGGACGCTCTGGTGGCCTATGCCCTGCCCAAGAACATCGCCGCCCTCAAGCGCGACCTGGGCAAGTACCGCATCGACTATGATGTGTGGTTTCATGAGAGCACCCTGCACGAATCCGGCGCAGTGATGGCCGTGGTGGACAAGCTGCTGGAGCTGGGTGCCTGCTACAAGGCCGAGGACGGTGCCATCATGTACCGCAGCGCGCAGTACGCTGCCAAGTACGGCACCGTGAACAAGAAAAAGACCGAGGACGGCACCGAAGAGGAAGCCAAGGACGAGGTGCTCGTCCGTGCCAACGGCATCCCCACCTACTTTGCTGCCGATATCGCTTACCACTACAACAAGCTGGCCACCCGCGGCTTTGCCAAGGCCATCGACGTGTGGGGTGCCGATCACCACGGCCATGTGGCCCGCATGAAGGGCGCGATGGATGCCATCGGCCTGAACGGCAACGATCTTGATGTTGTCCTGATGCAGATGGTCAACCTGATGCGGGACGGCCAGCCCGTGCGCATGTCCAAGCGTACCGGCAACGCCATCACCCTGACCGACCTGTTGGAAGAGGTGCCCATCGACAGCGCACGCTTCCTGTTCAACATGCACGACGCCGGCAGCGGCATCGACTTTGACCTGGACCAGGCCGTCAAGACCGACAACGACAACCCGGTGTACTATGTGCAGTATGCCCATGCCCGCATCTGCTCCATCCTGAAGAAGATGGAGAGCGAGGGCGTGCAGTTTGCCGGTGCCGAGCAGGTGGACGCTACCCTGCTCACCGAGCCCTCCGAGATGGACCTGATCCGCATGCTGGCAGCCTTCCCGCAGGAGATCGTCATGGCAGCCGAGAAGTACGACCCCAGCCGCATCAACCGCTTTGTCATTGATCTGGCCAGTGCCTTCCACCGCTTCTACGGCAGCTGCCGCATCCAGGGCGCAGACCCTGCTGTGCAGCAGGCCCGTCTGGCTCTGTGCATCGGCGTGAAGAACGTCATCTTCAATGTGCTGACCATGTTCAAGATCACTGTGCCGGAGAAAATGTAAAACACCGGACAGATGGCCGGAGCATAAGCAGACAGAAACGGCTTTGCGTGAAACCTGCATTTTACGGTTGCAGCCTTTTTTGTGAAAATGCAATTCCGGGCAGCCCGCAGGCTGCCCGGAATTGCTCTTATAAAAACAAAATTCCGCTGTGATTGCCAGAGCGCAGCGGAGGCAATTCAAAATCGTTTTCTCTCTGGTCATTCAGAACAATCGAGGAACACCAATGGAACCTTTGAAAATCGGAAACATCGTTCTGCCCCATCGGGCAGTATTCGGACCAATGGCGGGCTTTACGGACGCCCCCTGCCGCCGCCTGATGGCGCAGCACGGCGCAGGCTTTACGGTCAGCGAAATGGTGTCCAGCCGGGCACTGGTGTACGGCGACCATAAGACGGTCAGCCTGCTGAAGGCAGAACCCAACGGGGCACCCTATGGCGTGCAGATCTTTGGCGAGGTGCCCCAGATCATGGGCGAAGCCACCGCCGCTATGGAACAGTATGAGTTCGACTTTGTGGACATCAACATGGGCTGCCCGGCCCCCAAGATCGTGTCCGGCGGCGCGGGCAGCAAGCTGATGCTGGATCCGGACCGCTGCGGCCGCATCGTGGAGCAGGTGGTGGCCCACACCAGCCGCCCGGTCACAGTCAAGATGCGCAAGGGCTGGGACGCCGACCATGTGACCGCCGTGGAGTGCGCAAAGGCCTGCGAGCAGGCGGGCGCGGCCCTCATTGCGGTACACGCCCGCACCCGTGAGCAGATGTACACCCCGGGCATCGACCCGGAGATCATTGCCCGGGTAAAGCAGGCAGTCCATGTGCCGGTGCTGGGCAACGGCGACATCCATTCGGCCGAGGATGCCGTGGCCATGATGCAGCAGACCGGCTGCGACGGCGTGATGATCGCCCGTGCTGCGCTGGGCGACCCGTGGCTGTTTGAGCGGGTGAATGCCGCCATCGAGGGCACCCCGGAACCCAAGGCCCCCAACCTGCAGGCCCGCATGAATGCCCTGCGCCGTCAGGTGGAAGAGATGGTGGAGCAGAAGGGGGAATTTGTGGCGATGCCGCAGGCCCGTGCCCAGACCATGCACTATATGAAGGGGCTGAAGGGCGCTGCCGCCCTGCGACGCTACTGCTGCACCCTGACCCATCTGGAAGATCTGGACGAGCTGATCGACGCTGTCTTTGAAGAGCAGCGCAAGGCTGGCCTGGACCCCGACGACGTGCGGGAAGTGCCGTTCCCGTAAAAAATATTATCCGTCCTGCCGGGTCAGCTCATCCAGATTCTGGGTGTAGCAGGGCAGGCAATGGGCTATGAACCAGTCGGCCTCCGGGCAGTGCATGGCTTCCAGCGCGGCTTTCTGCTGGGCCAGTGCCGCGTCAAACTCGTGGTTGCCGCTGCGCTGCTCTTCCAGGCACTTGACCAGGGCACTCAGCCGGTCGGCAGCCTTGAGCAGCTTGGTTTCCTCTGCCGTGAGCAGCTCTCCGGTGAGGAAGGGCGCGACCTCTTCGGCCAGCTCGTCCGGCAGCATGGCCGTCATGCTGGCCACGCTTTCCCGCTCCATGGCCTTGTAGGCGTCGCGCAGGGTGGCGCTGTGGTACTTGACCGGCGTGGGCAGGTCCCCGGTGATGATCTCCGGGGCATCGTGGTACAGCGCCGCTACCGCCACCGTTTTGGGGCGGCAGGGGGTGCCGGTGTACCGCCGCGCGATCAGGCACAGGGTATGGGCCAGCAGGGCAGTGTCGCAGGTGTGCTCACTGAGCGACTCGGCCCGGGTGGAGTGCATCAGGCTCCAGCGGGTGATATACTTCATGCGTGCCAGCAGGGCATTGAACGGATACAGCATGGCGGGGAAACCTCCTTGGATGTGTTTTCTCCACCATACCTGCCCGGCAGGCGCTTGTCAAGGGGCAGCGGTGAAGAAACGTCCTTTTTTCGGGCCGACCTGCGTGGTATACTGATAAAAAAAGCAGCTTCCGCCCCGGCGGCGGAGAAAGAGGGTCCCATGGAACAATTCGGAATGTCCCGGCAGCTGCGGCTGCCCGGGCAGCAAAAGGATCGGTTCTGGCGGGCGGTGGTGCTGTGTGCGCTCACCGCAGCCGTTTTTTTCCTGCCGTTCTACATCATGGACGGCGGATTTTTCCACTATGCAGGCGACTTCAACAGCCAGCAGATCAGCTTTTACCGGTACATGAACGGCTTTTTGAAGGGGGCAGGCTACCCGGACAGCACCTTTGCCGGGGCACCCCACAACACCTTTTCCTGGGCGACCGACCTGGGCAGCGGCGCTATGAACGCCTATTCATTCTACCTGTACGGCTCGCCCTTCTTCTGGTTCTCGCTGCTGTTCCCGCAGCGGTGGCTGCCCTACCTGATGGTGCCGCTGCTGGTGCTCAAGTTCGGCGTGGCGGGCGGCGGTGCGTACCTGTACCTGAAGCGCTACGTCAAGAACTGGGATTACGCCGTGCTGGGTGCCTGCCTGTATGCACTGTCCGGCTTTGCGGTGTACAACGTGTTCTTCAACCACTTTGTGGATGTGGTGGCGCTGTTCCCGTACCTGCTGTGGGCGCTGGACGAGGCCATGTACAACAAGCGCCACGGGCTGTTTGCCTTCTGGGCGGCGGTGAACCTGCTCAACAACTACTTCTTCTTTGCCGGGCAGGTGGTGTTCCTGGCCATCTACTTTGTGTGCAAGCTCACTACCGGCGACTACCGCCTGACCGTGAAGCGGTTTGTGCAGCTGGCGTTTGAAAGCCTGCTGGGTGTGGCCATGGGCTGCCTGCTGCTGGTCCCGGCGGTGCTGAGCCTGCTGCAGAACCCGCGCACCATCGACCTTGCGTCCGGATGGGGCTTTCTGACCTACGGCAAGGTGCAGCAGTATCTGGCCATCCTGCTCAGCTGGGTGATGCCGCCGGATTCTCCCTACCTGACCTCCATCTGGTCGGAAGGCGTCATCAAGTGGACCAGCATGTCGGCCTATCTGCCCCTGTGCAGTCTGGCAGGTGCGCTGGCCTACTGGCGTGCCCGCCATGGCGACAGCAAAAAGCGCATTGTGGCGGTGTGCGCCGTGTGCGCGCTGGTGCCCATCCTGAACAGCGCATTCTACGCTCTCAACTCCAGCTACTATGCCCGCTGGTACTATATGCCGGTGCTCATCCTCGCGGCGATGACCGTGAATGCGCTGGAAGATCACAACACCGATCTGGACACCCCCGCCCGGGGCCTTGGCTGGATCATGCTGGCTACGCTGGCCTTTGCACTGGTGCCCGTGCTGGACAACGACACCGGCACCTGGTCTCTGGGTGTGCTCAAGAACCCCGGCCAGTATTTCGTGGTGCTGGGCTTTGGCCTGGGCGGGTTGCTGCTCTACCGTCTGATCTGCCAGAAATGGCGGGCAGACAGCCGCTTTGCCCAGCGCATGACGGCGGCGGTGGTGGCCTTTGCCTGCGTGTTCAGTATGGTGCACATCGGCATCGGCAAGTTCGGCCAATGGTACACCGACAGCGATCTTGTGGAGCAGGACAACAACGCCCTGCTGCTGAAGGAGGATCTGCCGGAAGGCGATTACCGCGTGGACACTTACAAGATCCACGACAACATCGGCATGTGGCTGGACAAGAGCTGCCTGCAATATTTCGGCAGCACGGCGGCCCCCAGCATCCTCAGCTTTTACCCGGCCTTGGGCGTCAAGCGGGATGTGCGCAGTGAGCCGGACATCTCCGACTATGCCCTGCGGGGCCTGCTGAGTGTGGAATATCTCATCACCACGCCGGAACAGCAGGCGACCTTTGAGAGCGCCTCCGATGACGGCTGGGCCTATTATGACGAGATGGACGGTTTTGTGCTGTACAAGAATAAAAATTACGTTCCCATGGGCTTTACCTACGATTACTATGTGACCGAGGAGACCTACGGGCAGGTGAACAAGAACTCCCGTGCCAACCTGCTGATGCGGGCACTGGTGTTCAGCGATGAGGACGCTGCCGTTTACGGCAAGTACCTCGCCGAGCTGCCCACCGAAAAACAGAGCGAGCTGACCTATGAAGCCTATGTGCAGGACTGCAACGACCGCCGCGCCCAGGCGTGCAGCATGTTCCAGATGAACAATGCCGGCTTCCACGCGGAGATCACGCTGGACAATGCAAACCTCGTGTTCTTCTCGGTGCCCTACGATGACGGCTTCACGGCCTATGTCAATGGGGAGCAGACCGATATTGTGCGGGTGGATGACGGTATGATGGCGGTGCTGTGCCCGGCGGGCACCAGCAGCATCGACTTTGCGTATCAGGCCGACGGCCTTGCCTTGAGCCGCACGGTGACGCTGGCCGCCCTGCCGGTATGGCTGGTGTACACGGCATACTTTGTGTGGCGCAAGCGTAAAAAGAGCAAAGTGTGACTTTGCCGGAAACCTGCAAAAAAATTTTTGCATTGCCTCTTGACTTTACGCAGATAAAGTGTATAATGCAATCAAACCGATGAGGCGGAAGAGAACCTGCACAGCGCATCTGCAGTGAGCCCGGACAGTGCAAACGGGCGAGAGCGGGGCAGAGTTTCGTGGGCCGCCGAGGGCCGGGCAAACGGGAAAGTTCCCCAGTAGCTTGGGACGGAAGCCTCCGTTACAGGGCAGGGGAGTGTTGGCTCTCCGTGAGAGGCTCTGCGTTCACAGCAGGGCAAGCAAGGTGGCACCGCAGAATCGTATTTTACCGATCCTGTCCTTGTGGATAACACACAGGGACAGGGTCGTTTTTATTTTGGAAAGACCCGTCCCGCAAAGGGAGCGGGTCTTTTTTATGCCGCCCGCTCCGGGAAAGGAGTTAACCACTATGAAAACCATGAACATGATCTCCCGCCGCAGCTTCCTGAAGGCCGCCATGGCCGCTTCCGCCGTTTCCGCACTGGCACTGACCGGCTGCGGCGGCGCAGCATCTTCCGCCTCCACCAGCACCGCATCCGGTGCAGCCGCTTCCTCCGAGGCCGCTTCCAGCGCCGTGGCCGGTGAGACCTTCAAGGTGGGCATCGTCAACTATGTGGATCATGCTTCCCTCAACCAGATCGTGGCATCCGTGGAGAGCCGTCTGGACGAGCTGGGCAAGGAAAAGGGCGTCACCTTTGACTACGCTGATTACTACGCCAACGCGCAGGCCGACCAGAGCAACCTGAACCAGATCGGTGCCGACCTGGTGGCCGATGGCGTGGACGTGATCGTGGCTGTGGCCACCCCCACCGCCGCCACCATGCTGGCCGCTGTGGAAGATACCGAGATCCCGGTGGTGTACTCCGCCGTCACCGACCCCGCTGCTGCAGGCTTTGACGGCGGTGAGAACATGACCGGCACCTCCGACGCCCTGAACACCGCCGCCATCATGAACCTGATCCTTGCCGCAGACCCGGAGATCAACACCATCGGCCTGTTGTATGACCTGAGCCAGGATTCCTCCACGCAGGCCATCGCCGATGCCAAGGCTTTCTGCGACGAAAAGGGCATCCAGTACATTGAAAAGAACGGCACCACCACCGCCGAGGTGCAGATGGCTGCCGAAGCCCTGGTGGCTGCCGGGGTCAAGGCCGTGTTCACCCCCACCGACAACACCATCATGACCGCGGAGCTGTCCATCTACGAGACCTTCACCGAGGCCGGCGTGATGCACTTCACCGGTGCCGACAGCTTTGCCCTGAACGGTGCCTTCGTGGGTTACGGCGTGGATTACGTCCAGCTGGGCGAGGCCACCGCCGACATGGTGGCCGAGATCCTGTGCGATGGCAAGAGTGCCGCCGAAATGCCCTACCAGACCTTTGACAACGGCATTGTGACCATCAACACCGAGACCGCCGCCGCCCTTGGCTTTGAGGGTGACAAGCTGGACGCCCTGAAGGAAGCCTTCAAACCCTACTGCACCGAGATCGTGGAAGTGACCACGGCGGAGAACTTCTCCTGAACCTCAATCGGAGGAAACCCTCTCCGTCAAAACCTGACGGTTTTGCCAGCTCTCCCGAAAGGGGGAGCTTTTGACAGGTAAAGGAAAGGCTGAAGATCAGCACAAAAAAGCTCGCCCATCGGGAGAGCTGGACGCGAAGCGGCCTGAGAGGGTTTGCTTTATCATTACATTTCAAAGGAGCACACACATGCTGGCGAGTATCTTTTCGCTCAACGTCATCCAGACCGCGCTGGAGCTTGGCTGTATCTACGCTCTGATGGCGTTGGCACTGTTTCTGAGCTATTCCATCCTGAACATCGCAGACCTGTCCACCGACGGCTGCTTTACCCTGGGCTGTGCGGTGGCCTGTCAGGTAGCACTGACCGGCCACCCCATTCTGGCCCTTGCGGCGGCCATGGCGGCGGGCGTGTGCTCCGGCTTTGTCACTGCGTTTTTGCAGACCCGCCTTGGTGTGGAAAGCATCATGGCCGGTATCATCGTCAACACCGGCCTGTACACCATCAATCTGGCGGCCATGGGCTTTTCCTCCACCATGTCGCTGGTCAAGACCGAGACCATCTTCTCGCTGGCCAAAAAGTCTTTGGGCTTTCTGGGCAGCTGGTACAAGCTGGTGCTGGTGGGGGTGATCATCGCCCTGGCCTGCGCCGCCATGCTGGGCTTCCTGGGCACCCGACTGGGCCTGTCCATCCGGGCCACCGGTGACAACACCGCCATGGTGCGGGCCTCCAGCATCAACCCTGCCTTTACCATTACGGTGGGCCTGTGCGTGTCCGGTGCGCTGTGTGCGCTGTCCGGCGGTCTGCTGGCCCAGTACCAGAAGAGCTGTGACATCAACGTGGGCACCGGCATGGTCACCATTGCGTTGGCCTCCCTGATCATCGGCGAGACCCTTGTGGGCAAGCGCACCATGCTGCGCCGCATTCTGGGCGTGGTGTTCGGCAGCTGCCTGTACCGCTTTATCGTGGCTGTGGCCCTGCGCTTCAATGTGCCGGCCGCTGCCATGAAGCTGGTGTCGGCCATCATCGTGGCCGTGGCCATCTCGATGCCGGCCATCCGGGAGCATTTTGCCTTTGAAAAGCGCAAACATGCCGCCCGTGCCCGCCGCGCCGCGGCCGTGAAGGAGGGAAAGTAAGATGGAAATGCTGCAGCTGAACGACCTGCATAAGACCTTCAACCCCGGTACCGTGAACGAAAAGGTGGCTCTGAACGGAGTGAGCCTGCACATGGAAGCCGGGGACTTTGCCACCATCGTGGGTTCCAACGGCGCGGGAAAGTCCACCCTGTTCAATGCCATCACCGGCGGGTTCATCGCCGACGAGGGCAGCATCGTGCTGGGCGGGCAGGACATCACCTTTGAGCCGGAGCACCAGCGCAGCAAGGTTATCGGCCACCTGTTCCAGGATCCCCTCAAAGGCACAGCCCCCAATATGACCATTGAGGAAAATCTTGCGCTGGCCTACCTGCGTGCAGGCACCGCGCCTCACGCCATTTTCTCCCGCATCTCCCGCAAGGATAAAGAACTGTTCCGCGAGAAGCTCTCTCTGCTGGACATGGGCCTGGAGGACCGCATGAAACAGCCGGTGGGCCTGCTGTCCGGCGGCCAGCGGCAGGCGCTGACGTTGCTCATGGCCACGCTGGTCACCCCCAAATTGCTGCTGCTGGACGAGCACACCGCCGCTCTGGACCCCGCCACGGCGGAAAAGGTGCTGGAGCTGACCCGGAACATCGTGGCCGAAAAGAAGATCACCTGCCTGATGGTCACTCACAACATGCATCAGGCGCTGGAACTGGGCAACCGCACCCTGATGATGGATGCGGGCCGCATCGTGTTCGACGTGCAGGGCGAAGAGCGCAGCCGGATGACCGTGGACGACCTGCTGGAAAAGTTCCGCGAGAACGCCGGCAAGACGCTGGACAACGACCGCATCCTGCTGAGCAAGGTGGAACAGTAAAAGACGGTCTTTCCAAAACAACGCAAAAAAGCTCCCCTCCGTGCATTGCACAGAGGGGAGCTTTTTAGTCAAAAATTACTGAACGTACTCGACGGTGTACTCGAAGCCGTACTCTTCCTGCAGCTTCTTGACCTCAGGCTCGCAGTCCTCGATGAAGGTGGGGGCGTAGACGGAAGCGCCGTTGTGGGCTTTCTTGTAGTCCTCCACGATCTGCTGCAGCTTTGCCCAGCCCTCGTTGGCCTTGGCGTTGTCGATGCTGTCGGGGAAGTTGATGATGAACTCGCGGTGTTTGGGAATGCGTGCTTTCATGATAGAAATCTCCTTATAACAGTATGGATTCTAAAGCTTGATTTATCCAGAAACAGGGCACAGACCCTGTATCTTGCGGGAAAATATTACAGGCCGTACACCTGGCGGGCGTTCTCGGCCGTGGTGCGGAACACTTCCTCTGCAGAAATGCCCTTCAGCTGGGCGATGTACTCGCCCACATAGCGGATGAGGCTGCTGTCGCAGCGGGTGCCGCGCACCGGCTCCGGGGCCATATAGGGGCAGTCCGTCTCCAGCACGATGGCTTCCAGCGGCAGGGCGGCAATGGCTTTTGCCGCTCGCTTGGCTCCCTGGAAGGTGCAGGCACCGCCAAAGCCAATGTACAGACCCTGCTGTGCCAGCCACACGGCGTCATCCGCACTGCCGGAATAGCAGTGGACGATGCCCTTGGGCCGGTATTTTTTCAGCAGGGCATAGACATCCGCGTGGGCCTGCCGGTCGTGCACGATAATGGGCTTGTCCAGTTCCAGCGCCAGACGGATCTCGGCTTCAAACAGGGCCAGCTGGGCGTCCTTGGGCACGGGCCAATGGTAGTCCAGCCCGCATTCGCCCACGGCCACCACCTTGGGGTCCTCGTAGCAGGGGGCAAGGGCGCGCATCTCGGCCGCCCAGTCGCCGCCGTATACCGACACCGTGGGGGCGGGGCCATCTTCGCCGCAGTCGGCGGCAGGCAGCAGGCTTTCCGGATGGATGCCAATGGCCGCCACCACCCAGGGGTAGCGGTGGGCCAGCTCCAGCACCCGGGGGGCGTCCCCGGAGTGGGTGGCCTGCTCGCACACGCCTACCACGCCCTTTGCGGGCAGACTGTCCAGCAGGGCAAAGCGGTCGGCGTCAAAGGCGCGGGCGCTGTAATGAGCATGGGTGTCAAAAATCGGGCCGGTCATACCTTCTCCTTTTGGGCGGGTGCCTTGTTCACCAGCCAGATGCCCACACACACGAACACCAGAGCTGCCAGATACTGCCAGCGGAACAGGGGCTCGCCGTTGAGCACAGCACTCAGCAGCACGTTGACTACAAGGTTCACAAAGCCGAAGATGGCAATGCGGCTGACGGGGTTGTTTTTCATCAGCAGGGCCCACAGCACATAGCCGGCTCCGCAGATGAAGGCCAGATACAGCAGCACCAGGATGCCCAGCGGGTTCACACTGCACAGATGTCCGCCCAGCGCAGTGCCCAGCACAAACAGGGCTGCGCCGCCCACAAACAGGTTGATAAAGCAGACCGCAAAGCTGTCGGCCTTTTTGGTCACGGCCTTGTTCCACGGGCCGGACAGGGTAAAGATGACCGTGGCCAGCAGCATGCAGAAGATGCCCCAGCTGCTGCCGCCGCCGTGGTTGCCGAGGGTGCCGATGAGCACTCCGACAAAACCCAGAGCGCAGCCCAGCAGCTTGGCGGGGGTCATGCGGTCGGCATTGCCGTAGAGGAAGTGGGCAAAGATGACGCCCAGAAAGCTCTGGGTGCTGTTGAGAATGCCCCCAAAGGCACCCGTCAGCATGGCAACGGCGATGTAGTAGAACGCGTACTGGGTCGTGGTCTGCCACAGACCCAGGGCGCAGCACTCGGTCGCCACCTTGCCGCGGGGGAGTTTGGGCACCCGGTTCTGCAGCAGGACACTGCCCAGCAGCACCAAAAAGCTGCCCAGCATGAACCGTACTCCTGCAAAGCAGAAGATGGAGGCGGTGTTGCCGGAATCAATGGAAAACAGGCGGTAGCCCAGCTTGATAAAGGGGAACGCCGAACCCCACAGTACATTGCAGAAAATGGCCAGCAGCACGGCATATACCGGCGTGCCGAAGATCCGGTCCAGCTTTTCCGCACGGGAAAGCGTCGTTTTCTCCATGGCTTAGTGGATGCGGCTGCCGACCGGGGTGTCGTCGCCGTAGAAAGCGATGGAGCAGCCGCCGTCGGCGGTGTCGGCAGCAAAGATCATGCCCTCGCTGACGTATTTGCCCTTCATCATCGGGCGGGGTGCCAGGTTGCACACGATGCCGATCTTTTTGCCGATCAGGTCCTCCGGCTTGAACCACTTGGCGATGCCGGACAGGATGCAGCGCTCGCGCTCGCCGTCAAACACGGTCAGGTGCAGCAGCTTCTTACTCTCCTTCAGGTTCTCGCAGGCGCGCACTTCGGCCACGCGCAGCTCCACTTTGCAGAAGGTGTCAAAGTCGATCTCTTCCTCGTGGGTGAAGTCCACACCGTTCTCCTCGGCGGGGGCAGCGGCCTTCTTCTCGGCCTCGGCCTTTGCCTTGTTGGCGGCCTCGGCAGCAGCCTTGCGCTTCTCGTCCTCTTCCTTCAGGTGGGCGATCTCCTTGGCCACGTCGATGCGGGGGAACAGGGCATCGCCCTTGTGCACGGTGTAGGTCTCCTGTGCGCCGTAAACGGTCTTGCTCAGATCCAGCGCGGAGGCATCCAGACCCAGCTGATCCATCATCTTGGGTGCGGTGGAGGGCAGGTAAGCGTTCAGCAGGATGCCGCTCACGCGCAGAGCCTCGCACAGGTGGTACAGCACGCTCTCCAGACGGGGCTTGTTGGCTTCGTCCTTGGCCAGTGCCCAGGGAGCCGTTTCGTCGATGTACTTGTTGGCGCGCTGGATGACTGCAAAGATCTCCACCAGAGCCTGCGGGATGGTCAGCTTGTCCATGTCGGCGGTGACCTTGCCGGTCAGCTCGTTGATCATGGTCTCCAGCTCAGTGTCGATGGCCTCGGTGCCGGGCACATTGTGCACAGTGCCGCCAAAGTACTTCTCGCACATGGCGACCGTGCGGCTGAGCAGGTTGCCCAAGTCGTTGGCCAGGTCGCTGTTGATGCGGTTGATCAGGGCCTCGTTGGTGAACATGCCGTCGTTGCCGAAGGGGATCTCACGCAGCAGGAAGTAGCGGATGGCATCCACGCCGTAGCGGTCGCACAGGATGACGGGGTCCACGACGTTGCCCACGGACTTGGACATCTTGCCGCCGTTCATCAGCAGCCAGCCGTGGCCGAACACCCGCTTGGGCAGCGGCAGGTCCAGAGCCATCAGCATGGCGGGCCACAGAATGGTGTGGAAGCGCAGGATCTCCTTGCCCACCATGTGCAGGTCGGCCGGCCAGAACTTGTCGTAATCGTGGTAGGTCTCGTTGCCGTAACCCAGGGCGGAAATATAGTTGCTCAGGGCGTCCACCCACACATACATGGTGTGCTTGGGGTCGAAGGGGACAGGGATGCCCCACTTGACCGAGGTACGGGACACACAGGTGTCCTGCAGGCCCTGCTTGATGAAGGCGATCATCTCGTTCTTGCGGCTCTCCGGCTGGATGAACTGGGGGTTTTCCTCGTAGAGCTTCAGCAGGCGGTCGGCGTACTTGCTGGTCTTGAAGAAGTAGGCTTCCTCGTGGGCGTCGTACACCTCGCGGCCGCAGTCGGGGCACTTGCCGTCCACCAGCTGGCTGTCGGTCCAGAAGCTCTCGCA
>ENA-OZFE01000621-OZFE01000621.1-human-gut-metagenome-genome-assembly--contig:-NODE-621-length-13751-cov-9.861930_pt1 | contig 13751 bp, 10 predicted proteins | sample MGYA00245077_ERZ653627 | MGnify/ENA primary metagenome ERZ653627 (study PRJEB26926, sample SAMN06165121) | human gut metagenome | biome: ENVO:00009003; feature: ENVO:2100002; material: ENVO:00002003...
CTGGATGTCCGGCTGACCTATTACCAGATCGACACCGATGAGATCATCCGCTATACCCGGCACTTCTCCGCCGCTGAGCTGGATGCGTTTCTCAACGACCTGCTGCGGCAGTATCTTCCCTGGGCACGACGGCAGCTGGACTGGGTGGAAGCCCGGAACCGGAGCCTTGGGGCCCTGCAATTTCCGTTTCCAGCTTACCGTCCCGGACAGCGTGCCCTTGCCGGGGAGATCTATCGTGCCTGTGCTGCGGGCAAGGCAGAGCAGAAGGGAGGCACCCGGCTGTTCTGCCAGGCACCCACCGGCATCGGCAAAACGATGAGTGCCCTCTTTCCTGCCCTGAAAGCCATGGGCGAGGGCAAGGGGGAAAAGATCTTCTACCTGACCGCCCGCAACACGACACAGGCCGCTGCTGAGGATGCACTGGCCCGTCTGCGGGCGGCAGACCCGGCGCTTTCCCTGCGCAGCGTGACCCTTTCGGCCAAGGAGAAGGCCTGCCTGTGCAAGGATGCTGAGGGCCGTCCCGCCTGCCTGCCGGAAGCCTGCCCCTACGCCAACGGCTACTACGAGCGGCTGAAGGATGCGCTGGCCGATCTGCTGGACAGTGCCGTCCCCTATGACCGGGCCGCCCTGACCGAGACTGCCCGGCGGCACAGGGTCTGCCCCTTTGAGCTGGGGCTGGACCTGAGCGAGTGGTGTGATGTAGTCATCGGGGACTACAATTATCTGTTCGACCCCACCGTGCACCTGCGGCGCTTTTTCGATGCGGCGGGCGACTACATTTTTCTCATCGACGAAGCCCACAACCTGCCGGACCGGGCCAGAGCCATGTACTCGGCACGGTTCTGCAAGAGCAGCCTGACCGATGCCAGACGGGCCATCGGCAAAGGAAAAAGCGCACTGAAAACCGCGTTGACAAAGGCAGACAAGGGCTTTCTGGAAGCACGCCGGGCGGTAACGAAGCTGGCCCCCCGCCGGGGTTCAGCGCCCACCGAATCGCCGGCAGAGGATCTCACCCAACAGACCAGCCTTCTGGACACCGAACCGGCAGAAGCCGCCTTCCCGCTGCCGGAGCCTTTGCTGGCGCAGGATGGCACGGTCTTTTTGCAAGAGCTGCCGAAGGAGCTGCTCCGGCTGCTGTTCAGCCTGCAGGCCCCTCTGCAGGACTGGCTGGAGGCCAACCCGGAGGCCGATGCCCACGCCCAGCTGCTCGAGCTCTACTTTGCGGTGCAGGATATCACCCGGGCAGCAGAGCGGTACGACGCGCATTTTGTCACCCAACTGACAGCCCGGGGCAGCGAGCTGGAATGGGAGCTGCTCTGCCTTGACCCTGCCCCCTTTGTGGATGCCAGCCTTGCCGCCGGGCGGGCGGCGGCGCTGTTCAGCGCAACGCTCACCCCGCCGGGCTACTACCGCTCCGTGCTGGGCTGTCCCGATGCCCGGGCCGTGGCTCTGGAAAGCCCGTTTCCGCCCGAACATCTGGGGCTCTACTGCCTGCCCGGCATCTCCACCCGCTACCGGGATCGGGAGGCCAGCGTGCAGGCCGTCTCGGATGCGCTGGCCGCACTGGCCCGGGCCAGGGTGGGCAACTATCTGGCCTTTTTTCCCAGCTACGCCTATCTGCGGCAGGTATATGAGGACTTCACCGCCCGCTACCCGGACATCGGGACGCTGGCCCAGGAGAGTGGTCTGGACGACGCGGCCCGGGCGGCCTTTCTGGAACAGTTCAGCCCAAGCCCCACAAAAACGCTGCTGGGCTTCGGGGTCATGGGCGGCATCTTTGGCGAGGGCGTGGATCTGGTGGGCGACCGGCTCATCGGGTGCGCCATCGTGGGGGTAGGCCTGCCTCAGGTGAACCCCCGGCAGGAGATCCTGCGCCGCTACTATGACGAGGCGGGCGGCACCGGTTTCGACTACGCCTACCGCTTCCCGGGCATGAACAAGGTGCTGCAGGCAGCGGGCCGGGTCATTCGCACGCAGGAGGACAGGGGCGTGGTGCTTCTGCTGGATGACCGCTTTGCCCGCGCCGAATACACCCGCCTGTTCCCCCGCCACTGGCACCAGCTCCAATACCTGCGCAGCACCACAGAGCTGGAGCAGCAGCTTGCCGCCTTCTGGGCACGGAACCAATAGAAAAAAGCCTGTCAGCGCAAAAACCGACAGGCTTTTTCTCATGCTCCGGACATTTTCCGGCTCTTACTTCTTTCTGGGCAGGGATCTGCGCAGTTCATCCCAGGCAGTCATCTCCACCAATGTGGTGGCGCGCAGGGCGGCAAACGCTTCATCCAGATACTGCATCTCGCTCACCGCACGCATGGCGTGATCCGAAATGCACCACTTCCCAACGACCGTCTGCGCCATCCAGTAGACCATCCGCTCGGTCTTTTTCCGCTGTTTGGTGCCCTCGCGGTAGCGGTCGGTGTTCTCCGCATCGTTCACGGGTACACCTGCCGCTTTCAGCATCTCACAGCACTCCCAGGCGGCATCCACGATCATCCTGCGCTGTTCCACTGTGGTGCGGGAAAGTTCCCCATCCACCGCATAGCAGGCATAGGCGCAGGGCAGGATAAAGGCGATGTGGCTCTTGAGCCACTCGTCCATATCGCTGTAATAGGTCAGCTTGTAATGAGTCCCCTCAAAGGCAGCCTGCAGCCGCAGGCGGAATGCGCCGGACAGGGGTGCGGTTGCGCCGCCAACGGTCATTCCCATCCCCATGTGCACACTGACCAGCCGGTCATGCTCCCGGCGGCCCGCATTGTTCTGGAAGCCAAAGGCGATCTTATCCACCGGGCATTGCATGGCCTGCAGCATCTCCTGCGCATAGGGATCATTGCCCACAAAGATGAAGTACTGGCTCCGGTTTGCTTTGAGGATGGGCAGCACATCGGCCAGCTGCCCGGCCTGCACCGTGACAAACACAAGGTCATACACATCCTCGGGGGCCAGCACATCTGTCGTCTGCATCCGATCCACTGTTGTTTTCCGCTGGAGCATGTGGCGGATGGTCAGGCCCTTCTGGTCAATGACCTCCTTCCACTCGCCCCGGGCCAGCAGGGTGACCACATTTTTCTTGTTCTGTGCCAGACTGTGGGCCAGCTGACAGCCCTGAACGCCTGCGCCGTACACCAAGATCCTCATAACGAGATACCTCCTGTTTTGCATGATCAGCCCGGCCAGAAACACCGGGCTGTTACTTTTTCAGGAACGAGAAGAAGCCCTTTTTTTCATAGGGCCGGGTCTGCACGCCGGTCACGGTGTAGCCCGTTTCGGCAATGGCAGCCTTCAGCGCCTCCACATCCACCGGCTGCTCCGAGACGATGACCGTCTCGCCCTTGGTGTGGGAAGAAGTCACCTTGTTCACCCGGGCGGTCTTGCGCACCACATCATTGATGTGGCTTTCGCACATACCGCACATCATGCCATCGACCCTCAGGATCGTTTCTACCATTGTTGTCCCCTCCATACTGTATCTGCGGGCACCCCTGTCAAACTGCACAAGTCCAGCCCGCTGTTTTCGTCATTTTGTTAGTTTTAGCTAACTCATTGTGGAAACAAAAAGGCTCCTGCCCCGCACAGCACTGCTCTGCGGAACTTTGCCGATTTGTTTTCAGTTTTATCATACCATACCGGTGGGCAAATTTCAAGCTGCCCGCAAAACCGGCCGGGGGACTTTATCAAAGAGTCAGTTCATGGAAAACAGCGCTGCTTTCCAGCTCTTTCCATTGCATCGTGTTTTCTTCCAGAGTCATGTAGCTGTGGGGGCTGTTCTCCTTGGGGATGCTCACAGAACCCGGATTCAGGTAAAGATTTCCCTGCCCGAACTCTGTCCAGGCCGGAACATGGGTGTGCCCATGCAGCAGCACATCTCCCGGGGCCAGCGGCGGCAGATTTTTCACATGATAGATATGCCCGTGGGTCGCATAAATGAGCCGCCGCCCCACCGGAAGCACCGCATAATCGGCCAGCACCGGGAATTCCAGCACCATCTGGTCCACCTCGGCATCACAGTTGCCCCGCACGCAGAGCAGCTTCTCCTTTTTCTCGTTCAGCAGGGGGATGACCTCCTTGGGGGCGTACTCTCGGGGCAGGTCGTTGCGGGGGCCGTGGTAGAGCAGGTCGCCCAACAGGAACAGCCGGTCGGCTCCCTCCCGCTCAAAGGCCTCCAGCATTTTGCGGCAGTAGTAAGCCGACCCGTGCAGGTCTGACGCGATCATCCATTTCATGGCAGATCCTCCTTTTGTGCGTTCTGTTCTTATTTTACCGCCGCCGCGCCCCTTGTCAAGGGCAAGGGCCCGCTGTAAAAAGTCATACTTTTATTTCAAAAAGTCCTTGACAAGTGGTCCTGTGATGTGGTATCTTTGAACCAATAAAATATCGTGTGGATTTTTACAGCATTCTGCAACTTTTCGCCACACAATGGTACAAAAGCCATTGTGTGGCTTTTGCTTTGCCTTCAAATCCAAATCTGACCCTCAGGAGCAATGAAAATGAACGATACTTTTATGAAAACCAGACCGGTGTTCCCGCTGCTGCTCTCCATGGCCCTGCCCAACGTCATCTCGATGCTGGTGAACAGCCTGTACAACATCGTGGACAGCCTCTTTGTGGCCCAGATCAGCGAGCAGGCCATGACGGCGCTCTCGCTGGTGTTTCCCATCCAGAACTTTGTCAATGCAGTGGCCATCGGCTTCGGCATCGGCATCAATGCCCAGATCGCACTTTACCTCGGCGCAGGCGACCACGAAAACGCCAACCGGGCCGCCACCCATGGCATGATGTTCTCCCTGCTGCACGGTGTGCTGGGCATGGTCCTCTGCATTGCCATCATGCCCGGTTTCCTGCGCCGCTTCACTACCGATCCCGCTCTGGTGGACATGGGCGTGACCTACTCCACCATCGTGTTCCTGTTCTCGCTGGTCAACATGGCAGACCTCGCCTTTGAGAAGATCTTCCAGTCCGTGGGCCGGATGAACGTTGCCATGGTGGCGCTGATCACCGGCTGCGTGACCAACATCGCCCTCGACCCGGTCCTCATCTTCGGCCTTGGGCCGGTGCCCGCCCTGGGCATTGCCGGTGCGGCCCTTGCCACCGGCATCGGGCAGGCCGTTTCCCTTGTGGTCTACCTCTATGTCTACTGCACCACCGAAGTCGCCGTCCACTTCTCCCGCCGCTGCCTGCGGTTCGATGCCGCCCTTGACGGCAAGCTCTATGCCATCGGTGTACCGGCCATCCTGAATCTGGCCCTGCCCAGCCTGCTGGTCACCTTCCTGAACGGCCTGCTGGCGGTCTACTCCCAGAGCTATGTGACGGTGCTGGGCATCTACTACAAGCTCCAGACCTTCCTTTACCTGCCGGCCAACGGCATCGTGCAGGGGATGCGCCCGCTGGTGGGCTACAACTACGGTGCCCGGGAGCATGGCCGTGTGTCCAGGCTCTATAACCTGACACTGGGCCTGAGCGCCGGGATCATGGCCATTGGCACCCTGCTCTGCCTGACCATTGCAGGCCCGCTGATGGGTCTGTTCACCTCTAATCCCGAGACCATCGCCATCGGCCAGACCGCCCTGCGGATCATCTGCCTGGGGTTCATCGTCTCGGCAGTGTCTACCACCTCCTCCGGCGCGCTGGAGGGTCTGGGCAAGGGCGTGCCCTCGCTGGTCATCTCCCTCTGCCGCTACATCATCTTCATCATGCCCATTGCGTGGGTGCTGTGCGGCCGCATGGGCCCTACCGGTGTCTGGCACGCCTTCTGGATCACAGAGGCCCTCTCTGCCGTGATCGCCTACGCGGTATATCACAAGGCAGTCCATCAGAAATAACCCTCTCTAACAAAAATTCCCGCTCGATGGAGCGGGATTTTTTGTTATCATCTCTTCTTTTGTGGAAGGCTGCTCTCAGATCAGGCCCAGGGTCTTGAGCTCCCTTGCCACGCCGTCCTCCGTCACAGCCGGGCAGATGCGGTCGCAGAGCTTTTTCAGGTTGTCAGAGCCATTGGCCATGCAGACGCTGATGCCTACCACATCGGTCATCTGCAGGTCATTGTCGCTGTCGCCAAAGCCGATGGTATCGGCCAGCGAACACCCCAGCTCATCACAGATGGCCTTGATGCCGGTGCCCTTGTTAAACTTGCGGTTGATGAGTTCCCCGTTGACGATGGCTGACGGGGTATCCCCCAGCCGGGACTCGCAGAAGATGAACTGATCCTCATACAGCTGCTTCGCCTCAGCAAGGCAGGCCTCGTTGGGGGCGATAAACACCACCTTGTAAACCGGCTCTCCGTGGTATTCCTCAATAGGCCGGATGGTCATGCCATACTCCATCGTTTTGCGCCAGCGCTCGGCCTCGCTGTTCAGCTGCCCCGGCTTGCGGGGGAACAAATGGGCGAACCGCTCGATCATCTTGATGCCGCCGTAAGTATCATCCCGGGCTTCCAGTGTGCACTCGGCACCGGCACGCCCCAGCACCTCCCGCAGGCCCTCGACCTGCGCAGGCTCCATGGGAAGATCCACGAGAATTTTCCCATCACAGCCTACATAGCCGCCTGCAGAGCAGACAAAGCCATCGAAACCGTAGGCAAGCAGCGGTTTCGTCATGCGCAGGTTGCGGCCGGTGCACAGAAACACCTTGTGGCCGTTGGCCCGGGCCTGCCGGATGGCCTCCACGGCACTGGCCGGAACGGTCATCTCACCGGGAGGCAGCAAAGTGCCGTCAATATCCAGAAAAATCAGTTTTTGCTTCATAGTTCCCTCACTCTTTTACTTCCAGTTCATGGTAAAGCCGCGAATCAGCAGACCCACGGCCAGGATCGCCAGCAGCACCAGCAGAACGGTGCGGTTGGCCTGTTTCTGCTTCTGTCTGGCCCGGGCACGGCTGTTCCGGCTGCTGCCCTGCTTCCGGTTCTGGGATTTGCCGCCGGAGCTGCGGCTGCTCGTGTTCTGCTTTGTGCTGCTGCGGCGGGAAGCACTGCCGGAAGTCCCCTCTTTTTTCCTGCCCGCAGTGCTCTGGCCGGACTTTGCCGCGCGGGGTGCTTTCTCTTCCGGGGCCGCCGACGCAATGGGCTTTTTGGCCCCGCAGCGGCTCAGATAATCCTCAGCCAGCCGGTAATACTGGCCCAGCTCACTGGTGCGCAGGGGCGCGCCTGCATAGCCTTCTTCCAGTGCTTCCACGGCCTCGTTGAAGAGGATCGCCGCCTGCGCAGCCGCCGTGCGGTCGGAGGCATGGGCCGCTTCATTGCGAGCAGTGCGCACCGCGTTGCAGGCCCGGCGGGCAGCAGCGGGGTGCTCCGTATTGCCCAGCAGATCCAGCGGGCGGGCAGCATCCTTTTCAGGGTCCAGCAGCACCCGCATACACAGGGTGGTATCCAGCTGCTGCCAGCTGTTTCGTCCCGCCAGATCAGGCAGACGGTCATAATATTCGGGGCTCTCCTGCTGGCGGGTGCGGATGTGATCCAGCAGGGCTCCCAGGCTGTGCTCCCCGGGTTTGTTCTCCCAGTGCCAGCGCAGCAGCTTGCGGCTGATCTCATCGCAGGTAGTTTTGATCTCAAAAGCGGTTTGCAGTGCTTCGTCGGGCATAACGTTTCTCCTTCGTACAACCAAAAAACGGAGGAAGCGCAGCCTCCTCCGTCATTCATTTACATCATAAACTGATAATAGACGAAGCCCCACAGCGCAATGCCTGCGCAGACGATGGCGGTGATGGGCGGGACCCAGCGGACGAGGGTCTCGGCAATGCCGTCACGGCTCTCTTCCGCATCGTCCTCCTCATCGTACTGCTCCACCTCGGGTTCCGGCTGGCGGGCCGGGGCGGCACGGCGGGCAGCAGCAGGCATCACACGGGTGCCCTCGTCATCCACAGCCGCTGCACCGCTGCCGGGGAACGCCGCGCGGGTGGCGGCATCCAGCACCCGGGTAGGCTCTGCTTCCGGAACAGGGGTGTGTTCCACCGGCGGTGCAAAGCTGGTCGGAGCGCCGACAGGCTCTGCCGGGCGGGCCGTCGGGATGACCCGAGTGGGTTCTGCCTGCACCGGCGCGCTGGCCACGATACGGGTCGGCTCTTCCTGCGGAGCGGCGCTCACCACGCGGGTGGCCTCCGCCGCCGGGGCCTGCTCTGCAGGGGCGGCCTTCTGGCCAGGCTGCAGCAGGGTGTTCAGGGCGTTCTGCAGCAGGATGCGGTCACAGCCGCACTCGGTGCAGTAGACCGTGTCCTCTTCCTTCGGGTGGAAGGAACCGCAGGCACAGTACCAGCCGTTCTCGAACACCTGCGGCATATACTTGAGGCCGGTGCGGTTCATCCGGCTTTCCAGTGCCTTTTCCAGCTCCGGACTCAGGCGGCGCGGGGCCGGCAGGCGGACACGCTTGATGGCATCCAGATGCACGACCTTTTTGCCGCTGTATACGTTCTTCAGGACCACATCCACGCTGGTGATGGCCTTCTGGGTCACGAACACGGCATCGTCCATGCCAAAGCTCTCACCGGGCTTGACCTCGATCTCGCGGTATTCAAAGGCATCCTCACACAGGATGATACCGTCCACGCCCTTACACTTGAAGTGGATCTCCAGTGCAGTCAGGGTGACCTTGGAGATGTTCTTGAAGGTCAGGCAGACTGCGTTCTCTCCGCTGAGTTCGCCCTTGAGCAGTTCCACACAGACGAACTGCACCGGGCTGCCCGGGGTATAATAGTTGGCCCGGGTGCGTGCGACCGGGTTAAAATTTTCCTCCACGACACTCGCTCCCTTCGATCATTCGTTTTCCTGCGGGGCATCCTGCGCCGGGTCGGGCATTTCCTCGCCCAGCACGGCCTGCTCCGCCTGTTCAGCGGGCTCTGCGCTCTCGGCAGGCTCTGCGGTCTCCACAGGGGCCGCCGGTGCGGCGGGTTCCTGTGCAGGCTCGTCAGCGTCACGCGGGGGCAGCTTGCCGCCGGCCATCACGGTGTTGAACTCCTTCTCGTTGAGCTTTTCGCGTTCCATCAGAGCCTGTGCCAGCGCATGGAGCTGGTCGATGTGCTCCGTCAGGGTGCGGCGGCAGGTCTCGTAAGCCTCATCGATGATATCCCGCATCTCGCCGTCGATCTCGGCAGCGGTGCTCTCGCTGTAGCCCTTGCCCTGGGTGAAATCACGGCCCAGGAAGGTCTCCTCCTGCGAGGTGCCGTAGACCACAGGGCCCAGGCGCTCGGAGAAGCCGTACTTGGTGATCATCTGGCGGGCAATGTTGGTTGCCTGCTGCAGGTCGTTGGAGGCACCGGTGGAGATATCCTCCAGGATCAGCTGCTCGGCCACACGGCCGCCCAGGCTGGAAACGATATCCTCGAACATCTCACCCTTGGTCACGTAGCTGCGATCCTTCTCAGGCAGATACATGGTGTAGCCGCCAGCCTGGCCGCGGGGGATGATGGTGATCTCGTGCACACGGGGGTGGTGCTTGCAATAGAAGCCTGCCACGGCGTGGCCCGCCTCATGGTAGGCGGTCAGCTTCTTTTCTTCGGCAGTCACAACACGGCTCTTCTTCTCAGGGCCTGCCATGACCTTCATGGAAGCTTCCTCGATGTCCTCCATGGTGATAGCCTTGCGGCTGCGGCGGGCAGCCAGCAGAGCGGCCTCATTGACCAGGTTCTCCAGGTCAGCACCCGCAAAACCTGCGGTGCGCTGTGCGATGACTCTGAGGGAGACATCGGGAGCCAGAGGCTTGTTCTTGGTGTGGACCTTGAGGATCTCCTCGCGGCCCTTGACATCGGGCAGGCCTACATAGACCTGACGGTCAAAGCGGCCCGGACGGAGCAGTGCCTTATCCAGAATGTCGGCACGGTTGGTGGCTGCCATCACGATGACACCATCGTTGGCCTCAAAGCCGTCCATCTCGACCAGCAGCTGGTTCAGGGTCTGCTCCCGCTCGTCGTGGCCGCCGCCCAGACCTGCGCCGCGCTGACGGCCCACGGCATCGATCTCATCGATGAAAATGATGCAGGGCATGGTCTTTTTGGCTTTATCAAACAGATCACGCACACGGGACGCGCCGACACCGACGTACATTTCCACGAAGTCGGAGCCGGAAATGGAGTAGAAGGGCACCCCCGCCTCGCCGGCGCAGGCACGGGCCAGCAGGGTCTTACCGGTACCCGGAGGGCCCACCAGCAGAACGCCGTGGGGGATGCGGGCACCCAGCGTGTTGAACTTGTCGGGGCTCTTGAGGAACTCCACGACCTCCTTCAGCTCTTCCTTTTCCTCGTCCTCACCGGCAACGTCGGCAAAGGTCGCGGTCTTTTTGTTCTCGTGCTCGTCCTTCACCTTGGCCTTGCCCACGTTCATAATACCGCCGCCGCCAGCGCCGCCGCGCATCATGGAGAAGAGCAGGAAGCCGGTGCAGCCCAGCATTCCCAGGTAGAACAGGATCTCCATCCAGGGGATGGACTCCTTCAGGGTGGTGTAATCGTACTCCATGGGCGCGGTGGGGTTGGCTGCGTCGTAGGAATCGATATACTGCTGGACGTTCTCGATGAACACATAGGCGTAGGGCAGCTTGTAGCGCACCGTCACCGTACCGTCATCGTTTCTGGTTGCCCCCACGGAAGAGGCGGAGGAGGAGAACATGTTGCTCAGCAGACCGCCGGAGGCCTGTGTGGCAGCGGTGGCACCTGTGGTTTCGGGCAGCTCCTGCTTGCCCTCCTTCAGCGTCAGGGTGATGATGCTGGTGTTGCGGTCCAGCGTAAAGGCTGTGACCTGATTGTTCTCAAAGTAGTGCACCACAGTCGAGTAGCTCATGGTGGAGCCGCCGGTACTGCTGTCGCTGGTGCCCAGCACCGACCAGATCATCAGAACACCGGCCAGTGCCAGCGCCAGGATCAGGGGATTAAAGCGAGGTCGTTTCGGTTGCAAAAGGGATCAACTCCAGTTCTAATTCGTTTTTATTATGCGTAGATTTCCGGTTTCAGCACACCCACATAGGGCAGGTTGCGGTATTTCTCATCGTAGTCCAGACCATAACCCACCACAAACTCGTCCGGCACCTGGAAGCCCTCGTAATCGGGCTGGATGTCGGCCTTGCGGCGGCTGGGCTTGTCCAGAATGGTGCAGATCTTCACGGAATTCGGGTTGCGCATCTTGAGCATGGGCACCAGCTTGGAAAGGGTGACACCGGTATCCAGAATGTCCTCCACGATCAGCACGTCCTTGCCGGAAAGGTCGCCGTCCAGATCCTTGATGATCTTGACCAGACCGCTGGTGGTGGTATTGCTGCCGCCGTAGCTGGACACGACCATAAAATCAATGCTGCAGGGGATGGTCACGGCCCGCATCAGGTCGGCCATAAAGACCACCGAACCCTTGAGGATGGAGACGAGGACAAGGTTTCTGCCCTCGTAATCCCTGCTGATCTGTGCACCCAGTTCGGCAACCTTGGCTTTCAGTGCTTCCTCACTGACCAGGATGTTCTTGATATCGTCATTCATGCTCATGGGTTGTTCCTCCATTTTCCAATTCCAACTGCAAGATCTGTACAGTCTCCTCGTCCGGGGCCAGCCCCTCGGCAAAGCCCTCCCCACAGACCCACAGGATCTCACTGCCCGCCGCCAGCAGCGGCAGGCCCTCTCGTATTCCGGCAGGAATGCCTGCCTCATTCATCCATTTGCGCAGGGGCTTGCTCAGCCCCCGCCCCGCAGGCCGGAACCGGTCTCCCGGTTGACGGGTGCGCAGCGTAAGGGCAGAATATAACAAGGTTATTCTAGCATAATCCGCCCGATTTTTTAAGTCTTTTTTATGAACACCCTGTGTTTTTTCTCGAAAACCGCTTACAAAAAGCCGTGTTTTCAGGGTTTGGCCCCCGGGCAGAGCAAATTCTGCCCCATCGGCAGGGGCAAACGGCAGCGAAAACGCAGGGGCCGCAGCCGCTTCCGGCCGGCTCTTTTCCTGCCAGAGCATCCCGCTGCCTGCGCAGAAGCGGACCGTATCGGTCAATTGCACCGCCCCGCTCCCCTGCTCCACCAGCTCTGCCAGCAGGCGGATGTACTTTTCCTCGGCATCCCGCACTGGGGCAACAAGGCTGTGGAGCGCTGCCTCCAGAATGAGCGGGTCAGCACCCTGCAGCGGCTCCATCCGCCACACCGCCTTAGCTTTCGGGGCCTTGCGGGCAGTCTGGGCTGCATCCAGACGTGCGCCAGAAAGCAGCTGTTCTGCCTGCCTGGCAAAGTAGGCATCCGCGCGGGCCGCTTTTTCACAGAAACGGGCCAGATTTTCCTCTGCCGCGGCGTTAACGCTGCGCAGGGCCGGAACGGCCCCATGGCGCAGGCGGTTGCGGGCGTAGGCATCGGACTCGTTCGTCTCGTCCGTCACCCAGCCCTGCTCAAAGGCAGCGCAGAGCGCTTCGGTCTCGGCCCGGGTCAGGCCCAGCAGCGGGCGGCAGTAGCCGGGCCGCCTGGGCCGGATGCCCCCTGCCCCGTGCAGCCCGGTGCCCCGGGCCAGCCGGAACAGCAGGGTCTCAGCCTGGTCAGTAGCAGTATGGGCCGTTGCAATGCAGTCTATCCCGCCTGCCAGCAGTTGGGCAAAGCAGGCATAGCGGAGTTTGCGGGCCCAGTCCTCCCCGGCATGGGGCGGCACAGTCATTCCCACATCTGCCGGGCGGAAGACCGTCAGCGGCACCCCCAGCCGGGCACACTCGGCCCGGACAAAGGCTTCGTCCCGGTCCGCAGTCTCACCCCGCAGGCCGTGGTTGACATGGCAGGCCGTAAGGGGATACCCAAAAGCTTCCTGCAGTTCCAGCAGCACCCGCAGCAGCGCCATGCTGTCGGCCCCGCCCGAAACGGCAGCGCACAGGTGCAGAGCCCGGCCCGGCTCCGCAGGCGCAAACAGCTGCTCCTGCCGGGCAAAGCGTTCTACTTTTGCGATCAATTTTGATGTTTCGTCGTTCATCAGCGTTTGAAGTCCACATCCATAAAGCGGGTGTGTGCGCCATCCCAGCCCAGCGGCACCGTGCTGGTCTCGCCGTGGCGGTTCTTTGCCACGATGCACTCCGCAGTATCCGCATCCACCTCTGCCCCATCGGGGTTCTGGCTGGCATAGTAGGAATCACGGTAAAGGAAAAGGACGCAGTCGGCATCCTGCTCGATGGAACCGGAGTCACGCAAGTCCGACAGCTGGGGCCGGTGAGAAGAGTTGTTGCCCTGCTTCTCCACCGCACGGGACAGCTGAGAAAGCGCGATGATGGGCACATTCATTTCCTTAGCCATGATCTTCAGGTTTCGGGTGATGGAGCTGATTTCCTGCACACGGTTCTCGCTGCGCTGGCCGGTGGTCATCAGCTGCAGGTAGTCGATAACGATCAGGCCCACATTGGGGCGGGTGGGGTCCTGATTGACCCGGCGGATCTTCGCCTTCATCTCGGCGATGGTGATGCCTGAGGTGTCGTCCATATAGATGGGGGCATCGTGGAGCTTTTCCGTTGCCAGTGCCAGATACTCCCAGTCCTCACTGCGAAGGGCACCGGTGCGGAAAGCCTGGCTGTCGATGCCTGCTTCCGCCGAAAGGATGCGGTTGGTCAGCTGCTCCTTGGTCATTTCCAGGCTGAAAATGGCCACCGGCACCTTTTGCTGCATGGCAACTCGGGTGGCAATGTTCAGCGCAAAACTGGTCTTGCCCATACCGGGGCGGGCGGCCAGAATGATGAGGTCGCCGCGGCCAAGGCCGGTCAGGACGGTATCCAGCAGACGGAAGCCGGTGGGGATGCCCTTGTACTTGTCGGCATCCGGGCCGCTGATCTTCTGCAGGT
>ENA-OZFE01000624-OZFE01000624.1-human-gut-metagenome-genome-assembly--contig:-NODE-624-length-13718-cov-5.202445_pt1 | contig 13718 bp, 15 predicted proteins | sample MGYA00245077_ERZ653627 | MGnify/ENA primary metagenome ERZ653627 (study PRJEB26926, sample SAMN06165121) | human gut metagenome | biome: ENVO:00009003; feature: ENVO:2100002; material: ENVO:00002003...
GTGTTAGGCGAGCTTGAGGAAGAAAAGGCTCAGCAAGACGCAATGATGAGTCAGGCGGCGGCAAAAAGACAGGAAGCCGAAAAAGTGGTGGCCGATGCTTCATCTAAGGTTTCCTCTATCGAGTCTGAGCGAGCTCGCTTAGCGGAACTTCAAGCTAAAGCTGCCCAGATGGAAGAAAAAAAGCAGCAGAACGCCGCTCCTAGTCCAAATTGGAACACTAACCCTGGTGGTAATTCCGAGGACGACAGTAATTCCGGTGGTGGTAACAGTGGCGGAAATAGTGGTGATACTGCTCCTTCATCGGGCTGGCAAACGGGAGTTGCCTCGGCTTACGGCGGAAGCAGTGACCCAAACACCCCTAATCCTGGGTGGACTTCTACGGGGGCAATTTGTGACGATTATTCCATGGGTGTTGCTGTTCCTATGGCTTGGCCAAACTATTGGCAGTATTACGGTCATGCTGTTGAGATTAGTTATGGCGGTAGATCTGTAATTGCAACAATTAATGACTGTGGTGGCATGGGCGGTGGATCTCGTTCGCTCGATCTTCAGCCAGGTGTTTTTAAGGCTCTTGGGTATAGCACCTGCCAAGCATGGGGTATTCGTACGGTTTCCTATCGTATTCTTTAGTCCTTGTAACGTTTATGCCATAAATATTCTTTATAATGCCTAAAGCGGTTTCTAGGCGTAAAGGCATACATTTTTAGGGTATGCTTTTTGGCTGGTGTTCCTTCGAAAGTTGGTTCAAAGAGTTGGTTTTCGTTGTCGAAGGCCGTTGCTTATTTGAAGGTCGCTGCGAGCGCCAATAATCGCACAAAACAATTCGCACAAATGCGCTGATGTTCGTGAAAAGGAAGCAATATGAAACCTTACAATCCGCACGAGATTGAGCCTCGTTGGCAAAAGGTATGGGAAGAAACCAACGCCTATAAGGTTAAGGAAGATTCTTCTAAACCTAAAAAATATGTTTTGGAAATGTTCCCTTATCCTTCGGGTGATATTCATATGGGGCATGTTCGCAATTACACCATTGGTGACGTTGCTGCTCGCTACTACAAAATGCGTGGCTTTGATGTGTTGCATCCTATGGGTTGGGATGCGTTTGGTCTTCCTGCGGAAAATGCAGCCATTAAGCACAATAGCCATCCCGCTACCTGGACCTACGCAAACATCGAAACACAAAAAGCAAGTTTCAAGCGCATGGGCTTTTCCTATGATTGGGATCGCACTGTTGTTGCCTGTGATCCCGAATATTATCGCTGGGGTCAGTGGATTTTCCTTCAGTTCTGGAAGCGCGGTTTAGTTGAGCGTCGCAATTCTCCTGTAAATTGGTGCCCCAATTGCGCTACGGTTTTGGCCAACGAGCAGGTTACCGAAGGTGAGTGTTGGCGTTGTCACGGTAGCGTTGAAAAGCGTGATCTTACGCAGTGGTATTTCAAAATCACCGATTACGCTCAAGAGCTTTTGGATGATCTTGATCAGCTCGATGGCTGGCCTGAACGCGTTAAGCAGATGCAGGCAAATTGGATCGGTCGCTCTGAGGGCGCTGAAGTAGATTTCATTCTTTGTGACGAGCAAGGAAACGCTCCAGAAAACCCTACAGAAGACGACGTTATTACAGTTTTTACCACGCGCCCCGATACGCTCTTTGGTTGTAGCTTTTTCTTGCTTGCACCTGAAAGCCCCCTGGTTAAGAAGCTCGTTCAGGGCTCCGAATACGAAGAGGCAGTAAACTCCCTCGTGGAATCTGCCGCAAAGGTAAGTGCGGTTGAGCGCGCGCAGGGCGATCGTGAAAAGCATGGTGCTTTCACGGGCCGCTATATGGTTAATCCTGTCAATGGCGACAAGGTTCCTGTTTGGGTTGCCGACTACATCGTGAGCGATTACGGTACTGGTGCGGTAATGGCGGTTCCTTGCGGTGACCAGCGCGACTTCGAATTTGCACGCAAGTATGATTTGCCCATTATTCCTATCATCTTGAACGAGGATGACCCTCTGTTCCCAGAACTCAATGGCGTTCAGGAACGAAAGATTGATTCGGTTGATTGGGATGCTGCTTATGCCGATGAAGGTATTTTGGTTCAATCTGGAAAATACACGGGGCTCGTAGGCGGCAAGCATTCTCCAGCGGTAGATGCCATCATCGCTGATCTTGAAGCTCAAGGTCGCGGTCGTAAAACCGTTCAGTTCCGTTTGCGCGATTGGCTTATTTCTCGCCAGCGTTATTGGGGAAATCCTATTCCTGCTATTTATTGCGATGATTGCGGTTTGGTTCCCGTTCCTGAGGAAGATCTTCCCGTTATGCTTCCGAAAGATATTGACCTTGCAGCGGGGGAAACTCTGGCAACGCATGAAGGCTTTGCGAAAACAACGTGTCCTAAATGCGGTAAGCCTGCTCACCGTGAAACTGACACGATGGATACTTTTACGTGCTCTTCGTGGTACTACATGCGTTATACCGATCCACACAACACGGAAAAACCTTTTGATTCCGCTAAGGTTAACCGCTGGATGCCTGTCGATCAGTACATTGGTGGCATTGAACATGCAATTTTACATCTACTGTATTCGCGTTTCTTCACCAAGGTTTTGCGCGATTTAGGAATGCTCGACTTTGATGAGCCTTTCCAGAATCTTCTTTGCCAAGGTATGGTTAAAGATGAACATGGTGAAACAATGTCTAAATCGAAGGGCAATGTCATTGCGCCTGAAGATATGATTGCCGAATACGGCGCAGATGCAGTTCGCGCTTACATTTTATTTATGGCACCTCCCGACAAAGATCTGTTGTGGGATGAAGGCGGCCTTGCAGGCATCTATAAATTCATGAATCGCGCTTGGCGTGTGGTTAATGATTTGGCGGGCAAGGCAGGTGAGGAAACTCTCTTCGCAGAAGGATCTTCTACCCAGGACGCCGAAAAAGCTCTCAAGCAGCTTCATCGTGAACGTCATCGCGTTGTTGGCAAAGTCAATGATGACTTTGGACGCAACAATTTCAACACGGCAATTGCTGCGGTGATGGAATTAGTAAACGCAGCAGGCGATTATTTACGAAAGAACTCTGCAGAAAGCCGTGTGGCAAGCGAACAGGCTCATGCGCTCGATGTTGATGTAGCTGAAGTTATCGTAAAGCTTTTAGCTCCTATTGCTCCTCATTGGGCGGAAGAGCTTTGGACGAGTGTCTTGGGCAATGATTCTTCTATTCATGAGCAGCCCTGGCCAGAGTTTGATCCTAAAGAGGCGGAAGCTGACGAAGTTGAATTGGCTGTCCAGATCAACGGTAAGGTGAAAGCTCATATTACAGTTTCTGCTTCTGCTGAAGAGTCTGAGATTTCAGAAATAGCGCTTGCGGCGGTTTCTCAGGCAACTGAAGGTAAAAATATCGTGAAGGTTATCGTTATTCCTCAGCGTCTCGTAAATATTGTTGCAAAATAGTGCTCTCCAAAGAGCATGATGTGTGGGGCGTCCCCGCTAGGGCAAAAGTCTCATTTCGGCCACCTCTTAGGAGATGGCCGTTTTTTACGTAGCGCAGGCGCTCTATAACAGAAAATAAGTGTTAAACGAAGGAGGAAACAACAACGAAACGCAGTAGTCAAAAAAGTACGCATTCTCGACAACAGTCAGGATGTTTGAGAGCTCTTAAGCGGTTTTTTCTTACTGTTGCATTTCTTGTTGCGCTTGTTTTAGTGTTTCCTTTTGTTCTTAACGGAGTGGTGTGTGTTTCAACCAAGGGTCAAATTCACTCAGCTTCTGAAGTCGAAAAAACAGCACCCACATCAAACGCTCAGGCCATTGCCGTTTTGGGCGCAGGAATAAACTTCGATGGTTCGCCGTCTCCTGTGCTGCAGGATAGGCTCGATACCGCCATTGAGCTTTATAACTGTGGTGTTGCTCCCAAAATCATTATGACGGGCGACAATACGTCTTCTTCTTATAACGAGGTTATGGCGATGACCAACTACGCCATTGCTCAAGGGGTTTCCGAAGATGACATTTTTTGCGATCATGCGGGTGTTTCAACCTATGACAGCATGTACCGCTTGCGTCATGTGTTCGGAGTGACGAACTGTGTGGTGGTAACGCAGGAATATCACCTGTATCGAACCCTTTACAATGCTCGAGATTTTGGCATTGAAGCAATAGGTGTTAAGAGCGACCGCAGGGAATACACCAATATCAGCTCCTATGAACAACGCGAATTCCTCGCGCGCGTGAAAGACTTTTTTCAGTGCCTTATTAATGCAGAGCCTGAACTTAAAAGCGAGCCTGTTTCCTTGGACCAATCAGGCACTATCACTCAATGGTGGTAGTGCCTGTTGTATGGTGCTTAATCGAGTTCGATCACTTCAACAGAAGCCACCTTCGCATCAAGAACAACAACCCGCATTACGCTTTTTCTGCTTCCACCACGAGGGCGCGTAGGGCTTCCTGGATTAAGGAAGAGAACTCCGTGTATGGTTTGGTTGCGGGGTATATGCGTGTGTCCATGTACGACAACCTGAACGTCGTCAGGCAAGGTTCCTATATCTTCAGGACGATGCACCATCTTGAATCGCACGCCACCTAAGAGAGGGGAGGCAACGAAGTTTACCGAAGGTCCTAAATCTCTTCTGTCGCAGTTACCACGAACAGCAATAGTGGGAGCAATGCTTTCAAGCTCGGAGAGGATAAGAGGCGATTCGCTATCACCTGCGCAAAGGATATAGTCCGAACCTCGAAGAGCCTCGTAAGCTTCTTCGCTCAATCGTCCATGAATATCTGAAACTATACCTATAATCATTGCGTTTCCTTTAGTTGTTGTTTTCTTAACTATAGTGCCATAACAAAGGGGTAGTGAGACTGCTTTGGAGGTAGTCTGTAAAAATCTTTTACACAAGACAAAATCATGTATTGACCATGAGACAACCTAACACTAGAATGGGTAACTGCTTTATAAGTGCGCCGTTAGCTCAGTTGGTAGAGCAGGGGACTTTTAATCCCAAGGTCGCGGGTTCGATTCCCTCACGGCGCACCACTTAAAATACGAGGTCAGGAGCCATTTTAAAGCCCCTGACCTTTTTTGTTTTGCGCGAAATGTGCAAAGATTCGTCTCTTTTTTTGCACAAGTGCCTTATTTATCGCAAAAATTCCGCCCTACAGAACGTCCCACCAGTGATGTAAGCCCACTCGTCAACAATCTGTTCAACAAGGACTTCTTCGCCTTCTTTGAGCACGCCCGCTACGGTTTCGGGCTTAAATTCGTCATCTGGCGTGATTCGAACATTGAGCAATGGCACATTAACGGTCATGAGCTTTGCGGGCTTTTTTTGTGGCTCTTCTGGCTCTTCTGCTGGTTTCTCCTCCGTCTTAAGAAGCTCTTCCAGCTCAGCTTTCTTTGCATCTGCTTGGTAATCAATGTTCTTAGCATCAAGTTCGTCTTTAAGTTCGGCAACTGTTGGCATTTTTCCTCCTTTGTTTCGGTGCGTTTAGATTAGCGAAATAGTCACAATTCGGGCACAGCACCCGCCTATAAGGGCGCGGCGTGACTCATAGCGCACACTTTTACCAGTAATAACACCGACCCGAAAGGTTTAGCACGGATGGAGTTTAGCGCGATTATCAACTTAGTTTTAGCCCCCCTTTGCGCTGCTTTGTTTGGGGCGCTCGCAACTCAAGCAAAGCAGCTCAGAAGCAGCGATAAAGCAATGCGAGAAGGGATGCGCACGTTGCTCCGCCAGCAGCTCGTGAACCTACACCACCGCTATGTTGTTAAAGCTGAGCCTTGCCCGATTGAGATTAAAGAGCAGTCAACACGCATCTATGAGGCTTATCACGCGCTCGGTGGTAACGGGACGGGAACACGGCTTTACAAGGAAATCATGTCACTACCGACTAGTTAGGAGAACGTAATGATGAACTGGAAATCACGAGTAAAGAACAAGGCATTTTGGCTCGCGCTTATCCCTGCGGTCATCGTCCTTGTGCAGGTGTGCGCCGCACCCTTTGGGTATCAGTGGGATTTTGCGGGTCTTAGCGCACAGCTAACCGCCATTATCAACGCGGCTTTTGTAGTCTTGTCGATTCTTGGAATCGTCGTTGACCCATCAACACCCGGCTTTAGCGACGGTGATACGGGCGATGAAGATTAAAACGGCTCTTTGGGCTGCGGCTATCGTTGCGGCGTTTCTCGCAGGGTTCGCTATCACTTGCGTTGTTTCGGCGTTTAACCCGCAGCCTATAGCTGATGATCCTGCCCCTGTATTGGACGTAAACGACCCGCCTGCAGAAGCTCATGAGTGCTATATCCCAGAAGATATGAGGTAGCTAAATGGCAGCAATCAATGAGATAGCAGCACAGATCATGGAGCACCTTTGCTCTCACGATTGGCACGGGTATACGCAAGGAAACCGCTGGGGTGATGGCGAGTATGAAGCATTAGACATAGACGGCAAAAAATACACTATCGCTCAAGGTGACCGAGATTGTTCTAGCTCGATTATTTCCGCTTACCGCGCAGCGGTTGTTGGTACTGAGTATGAGGGCGTTTTCGACGCTGCAACCTATACAGGCAACATGCGGTCTGTCTTTACTCAATCAGGGCTTTTCGAATGGAAGCCTATGAGTTTCATTGCTCAAAGAGGTGATATTTACCTTAACGAACGAGAACATACTGCAATGTGCGTTAGCGGCGAACCTGATATGCTCGCAGAGTTTTCAATCAGCGAAAACGGGACAATCTACGGTGTAGTTGGTGATCAGACAGGGAACGAATCGAGCATCCACGGTTACTATGATTATCCTTGGGATGGAATCTTGCATTATGTAGGAGACGTCCAGGGAAACGGGACAACTAGCACTATAGCTCCAACATCAACGCCAGAATTGACGTACCGAGTTCGCGTTAATGGGAGCTGGCTCGATGAAATGAAAGATTTTAGCTGCTCGGACGGATGCGGGGACGATTATGCGGGCGCTATTGGAGAGCCGATAGAGTATATCGCAATCAAAATGTCAGGCTGGTATCAGGCTAAAACTTCCAATGGTTGGCTTGACCCTGTTCGCGGATATAATATCGACGATTTAGACAACGGTTGTGCTGGCGATGGAACGCCCATTGTTGCTATCAGGTGCTATTACGAAACCGAAAATCCCGCCTATAACGGTTGGCTTGCGATTGAATATCAGGCTCATGTCCTTGGCGGTGATTGGTTGGGCAAGATGCACGACTTAACCGATACGGAAGGTGATTCTGAGGACTTTGCAGGAGACAAAGATAAACCTATAGACGGGTTTAGAGCGAAACTTGTACATGTCTAACAAGCCGCATTCATTTTGATAAAAAAAGACCGCCCAGTTACGGACGGTCTTTTTTTGTTGGGGCTATTTCCACATTCCAATAAAAACGTTAGCGTCAGCCATTTTGGAGATAATCTTGCGGCGTTGTTTGTCCCACTTGTCACGCATGGATTGAGGGTAATCTACGCCGCTATTCTCAGCTTCTACAACGAGCTGCTGCACCTGCTGATGGAGCTGCTGCATGTGTTCGAACTCCTGTTGGCTTAACTTGTGGTATATGTTAGCCAATGCAGGGTGGGTCTGCTTATATGTAAGAGCGTCTTTTGCGTAGTTCAAAGCGCCCTCTACCTCGTCGGTAATCTGTTCAGATAATCGAGCAATCAATCGCATTACCCCACCTTTTCGACCAGCACGTTGGCGGTGCGGATTCCCACCGCCGCATCAGGCGCAAACGTAAGCGTTGCGTAAGAGCCTGAGACGCCCGTTTTAACGGTGATTAGGTCAACAATGGATAAAGTATCCAAGTCACCCGCTGCCGCCAGTGTAGCGCCAGCACGTGCCCCTGTAGCGGGGTTTCCGTTCGCACTCATTGATACGTTAACCGCTCCTGCTGCTGTTGCGCTGAGCGTGAAACTCGAAACGACCCTATACGTGCCTGGTGCTTTGATGAGAACGCCGCCCGCGCCGTTATACTGAATCGCGCTTGTCGTGCTCGTGGTCTTTGCGAACATAATCGGAGACCCTGCGGCAACGGCTAGGGGCGTGTCGCTATCGTAGATAAATCGAGCCATCTTACAACTCATAAGCTACCCCCTAAGCGGCGAAGGTAGTGCCGCCATAATAGCCGCCTGCGCAGTAAGGCATAGCGCCTGCGGTATAAACCGTTGCCTGTGGGTAACGAACGACACCAGCGAGCGCAGATTGCATCTGTAGCTGCTGAACCTGACCCTGTAGAGCCTCAATTTTGCCCTGACAAAGAGCGTCCAAAACCTTCTGAACCTGTGCGGTAGTGTTTTCGTTGATAGCTGCGGTGTTCTGAGCGGCGTTGAAGTTGACGCTGTCGATTGCGCGTTGGGTTTTGCAGCAACAATCAGACAACTGGTTGCTAAGAGCATAATCGCCGTTCTGGATTGTCTGCTGAATACCAGCTTGTCCCAGAGCGTTCTCTTTAGAGAGGTTTGCATAGTTGCGCAAATTCTCGTAACCGAGGTCGCAGATGCCATTTCCAAGCGTCATAGTCTGGTTTTGGTTCTGGTCAGACAAGCGCCCTACGGCGTTTTCAAGATTGTTAAAGTTCATAGCGTTGCAGAGTCCCGCTTCGGTCACTCCTTCGCCGTTTGCACCGTTACGATTCCAGCCAAAACCGCCGAAACCGAACAAGGCAAAGAACAGGATAATGACCCAGATGCCACCGTTTCCGAAGTCATCTCGATTCATCAATGCGGCGAAATCCGCAATGCTAGGGGTCGAATTTTCCATAAATTCCTCTTTTCAATAGGGTATTGATAATCATCACCTCTCGCGAGTAAGGTTGCTATTTAAGCCCAAGAAAGCTCATCACTTGCTTAGCGCGTTCATATAGTTGGGAGAGTTGGTCTTGCGTGAGCTGCCCGTTCTGCATCATTTGCTGCAAGCGGTTCTTCGCGTCTTGCGGGTTCGTTTGCGCCATAAACTCCTGTAGGTTGGGCTGCTGGTTTTGTGAGTTGTGAAATCTGCTGAACAAGGGATTCATACTGCGTCTTCAGCTCCTCTAATTGTGCTTGCGTTGCGAATTGTGGCTGTTGGTCTTGAACCGCCGTAAAATCAAACGCTTGAACGGATTTCTGCCCGCTCGCATCGGCTTCGACAAGGTAGAAACGAGCTTTTTCCTTGTCCATAAGGATTTGCTTCGAATTGGGCGGGAGTTGATACATTCTCGCGCTCTCAATGCCGTTCACGAACTGTAAGCCTGTGGGCTGTTGTAGTTGCTGATAGGGCATTTGAAAGCTTGGCGAATAAGGACTAAACATTTATCCTCCTAAAAGAAAAGGCTGCCCCAAAGAGCAGCCATTGGTTATCTGTATGTTTGCATTTTTACGCGCCCAAATGGTCACAAAACTAGTCATTATTCGGGCACAAAAATAAAACCTTCACCGTAAACGCTATCTATTGCATCTTTCCCTATCTTTTTCCGTAATCGCCGTATAGATTCCTTTAGAGTATGGTCGCTCGCTGATGATTCAGCGCCCCATACGTTGCGGATTAGTGCTTTTTTGCTCACAACTTCCCCGCCTGCCATTACTAGCTCGAATAAAAGGCTAAACTCGGTAGGCGTCAGTTTGATTTTTTCGCCATTTATCAAAACTGAGTGATCTGTGAGGTTCATCTTGATGTTTCTGTAGTCGACGCATTTTTGGGCTTCACAGCGGCGCAACACGGCGCGGATCCGACACGATAGCTCTAACATTCCAAAGGGCTTAACGAGGTAGTCATCCGCGCCTAAGCCGAAACCACATACCTTCTGCGCTTCGTCGTCAATGTCTCCCATAAAGATAACAGGCGCGTTCGTGCTCCCTCTGATTGTTCGTGCGAAGGTGAAACCGCTAATGCTCGGTAATTCGATGTCGATTAGATAGAGCCGTATCCTGTATTTTTCGCTTAAGGTAATAGCTTCTTCGGCGCTTTGGGCGTGTAAGTAGTCGATGCCCATGTCCCGTAATGCGTGCTCGATGTGTTCCGCGTGAACGTTGTCGTCTTCGACGATTAAAACTCTCGTCATATATACCCCTTTTCTGCTTTAGTTGGCTTTTTGTTTAAAGGGACAAATAGGCACGGCTCTAGCTTGGCGACAGGTTCTTTTCCTGCCGCGCATGAGTTGCTTCGGTAGGTTTCTTTCGGTATTGAATAGGAACATGAAAACTATGTTAGCAGCTTGAACAGCGGTTTAAAAAAATGTGACCAAAATATGACTTTTCGGAAAAGCCCAGATACCGTTTACGTGCAAAATCGGCTCAAAACGTCTGGGCTTTTAACGAGCCTGAAACAATAGAAACGCAAAAGTAACGACGGCATTTATCAAATCTGGGCTTCTGTAGCCTGGAGTTCGTCGGGTGAGTGGACAGTCAAAAAATACAGCAATGGTTGGGAAGAACTTTTCCTTATAAAGACGTTCCCAACAGAAATTAACCAGAACTTCGGGCAGTTTAATCAGTCATTAGGTGAGTTATCTAGCAGGGACTATCCGTTTGCGTTCACTAGCGACCCAATAGTTATTGGAAGTGTGTATCCAGAAGGCTCTAACGGTTATACGGTTATTGCGGCTCTTGCTGGAGGCGGCTCTAAAACAAAGTCACCAATTCTGACCGCAAATAGACCAGCTGGCTCCGCTGTTGACGCTAAGCTGAGCTACAACTGGTGCTTGCATGTTGTAGGTAAGTGGAAATAAGGGAGCTGCAATAGCTCCCTTATTTATAAACCTACATTTAGCCCATAAATACCACGTAGTTGCGCATTACTCCAATTACCAGTGTTTGCTTTAACTTTAATGCTTGTTTTGCCTGTAAAATAAATACAAACAGAAGCCCATGTTGACCCGTTTTGACCAAAGCTACACCTATATACTTTGTGATCGCTTTCTCCGTATCCATTACGCTTAATCTCGGAAACGGGAATGGCGGTAAAACCGTTGTCGTATGCGTTTGAATCTCCACTCCCGCCAGCTCCGCAGCAAGCAATAAACAACACAGAAAAGTTTTCAACTGATTCCGACAGCGTGAAACTTGCGGTTGTTCCAGTAAGAGCAGCTGAACCAGTATATAAAGTTTTGAATTTATTACGGTCTACAGAAGCCCCGATTTGGGCGACGGTTTGAGCGGTGGCTGCAAGACTCGTGTTAGTCTCTGCAAGGGTCTTAACCGTTCCTAAAAGCTTAACGGGGGCTTCGGGAGTCAACCCATTGACGACAATTCGAGCGAGCTTTAGATAGACCACTGTATCGCCATTTAAGATTGAGCCTGTCGTAATCGCTGGGTCTGCGGGTGTGCCTGTCGTTGGCGTCCCCTTAACAAGCTCAAGTGAGATTGATTCGATGTCGCTGTTTTGCGGGAATTTTTGGTATTTCAGGCACAAAATGTCATTACGTTTATAGCCAGTCGTTCCGTTGGCGATAGCAACGTCCTCACCGTTTCCCTTGATGCGAACGTGGCGTCCTTGGAACAGAACTTCACCCGTTCCAACATGCAATGTGTTGGCGTTCGTGATGCTCATATCGAGTCCGTTTAAGAGATACGAGTCTTTGCCGATTGTATAGGCGTTATACGCCCCAATGTCCTCAGAGTCGATATGTGGTTCGCCAGTTTTGCCAGTAATAATTTCTAGGCTCATTTACGCTTCTCCTCGTTTTATAGTTTCAGTTCCTGCTTTGTACTCAGTTTCTAGTTTTCCTCGGTAGTCAATCGAGACTATCTTTTTCTCGATAGGTACTGTTAGCGAAACGTCTGTAACGCTGTCGTAAGACGTGATTTTGTCGTCAATCGAGTAGTTGTCATTCGCTATTTCAGCGAGCTTTGCGTTCTCGAAAACTTGAAGCTTTTGCAGCCTCTTAGTGCCATCTTCAAGCAACTTATCGCGCTCCGCGTTGCTATAGTCGTATGTTTCAGTGCGCTCTTTTACGCCCGAAAAGGTGCGCGTCTGGCTTACGTTACCTTTCTCATCGGCGTATAGGTGTAGGACGATTCGTTGCGCAAGGTCGCCTTTGCCGAGGCAAATAAGGTGGTTCACGGGCTGCGAGAAGGTTTCTGTTGTTGCTTTCTCGCTCATCGTCTTTATAGGGATTGCGCCAACTAAAACCTTGCCCGCTGTGCATACAATCGAAAGCGTAAGCCCCAACGTGTTGAGCATCGAGCGCAAGCCTTCGTAAGCGTCCACGTAACGGTTAAACTGATAGTTCGTGATAACAAGCCCCGTAGACGCGCTATCAACGCTCATAAGCTCCGATAATCCAATTCGGCTTATAAGTGTCCCTAGCACCGTATTAACCTCGCCAGAAACCGTTAGATAATCTTCTCCGCTATCTGGCTCAAGAATCTTATGCTCAAGTAGCCCCTGCCATGTGTAGCCGTGATATACGAGTCTTTTGTTTTCCAAGTCGTTCTTAACATCGGTAATCATGCCGCCCAGCTCAGTACCGTCAATGTAGACGTAGCAAAACGGGTATAAGCGTGGCGCAGAGTAGGGCATTTGCAGCTCGAAATCGTTCTCGTCTGAACCAAAGGCGAACTCGAGAGAGATAGGTTTAAGCGTCCTAACGTCTTTCATTGCGCTGTCGGCGTAAACAATTATCATTCGGTTGCGCTCCATTCTGGCTCGCTTTTGAACTCGCGTATCGTTATGTCGTACGCGAATGTGTTATCGCTTGATGCCGTTAGATAGCCAGCAGGAACTTTTGCAAAGATATACTGGTCTGAGGTTTCACCGCCTGGATAACGTTTTGCGAACAAGTTAGAGCGTTCTCCGAACTGCTTAACAAGCTCAACGGTTTGCGCCTTGGTGTCAATTTCAATATACTCGCCGATTTCTACGGTGGCGTTCACGCCGTAGGTGTTGCCCGCTATGTTGATATACGGGTTTTCCGCCGCTCCATACATGCGGAGAATCACATCAGCAGGGGCTAAAGAAGCGTTTAATAGCTGCTTAATCTTGCTCTTGCCGCTGTTCAAGTCGTAGGCGAAATCGTAAGGGAAATCGAGGTAGGTGTATCCGCTCGATTCGCTATCGGTTGTGTCGAAGTGATATACCTTCTCGCGGTACCACACCTGCTCTAAAGCCAGTACGGTAAGGGTGATCTCGCATATTCTACCGTCCCACCACCACTCTTCATAAGCGCGTGCGACGATGAAGCAATTAAGATGCCAGCCGTTAATCTCGAGCTGCCCCGCCTTTTTATCGAGCACGTCACACTCGGCGATAGTGGCTATACGGTCGCGCAAGGCTAACCCTTCTTCTTCCGTATCCGCCGCAATGCCTATCTTTAACTCAAGCTCCACGGGGTCGTGGTAAAAGTCCGTCACGCTGCCGTACGCGGTATCATAGTCCCATTTTGCATCACGTATAGAGTTTTCGAATTGATGGAGGTATTTTTCGCTGCCGCCGAACTCGATACTCTGCCCGCGGTTGTTGGTATATTTAGCTGCAAGTATCACATGTACTCCCTAGCAAAGCGCCCGAACTCTCGTCCGTTGAGCTTAATAACGGTGTCTTTGTCCAACTTTTCCTCGATTGATTCAAGGCGGCTGTTGATAGCGTCTAAGCGGCTCGTGATAGCTTCCAGATTCGCGATAAACGAGTCGCCTAGTATATCAACGGTCGATACCCCGTTAAGAGTTGCTGAGGCGTTTAGGGGGACAGCAAACGCGCTGTTTCCATCCTGTCTCTTATACACATCTGACGCTGCCGACGAAGCTAG
>ENA-OZFE01000644-OZFE01000644.1-human-gut-metagenome-genome-assembly--contig:-NODE-644-length-13387-cov-4.747675_pt1 | contig 13387 bp, 2 predicted proteins | sample MGYA00245077_ERZ653627 | MGnify/ENA primary metagenome ERZ653627 (study PRJEB26926, sample SAMN06165121) | human gut metagenome | biome: ENVO:00009003; feature: ENVO:2100002; material: ENVO:00002003...
AGATGTGTATAAGAGACAGTTCCAGAACGATGATGGGGGCAATGCCACTACGGTGAAGGTCGCCACGGCTTCATGGAGCAACGGCAAGCTCAAGTTCGAGTTCTGCGCTCCAGTCGATGCCGTCACGGGCAAACCCGCCCTTGACACCGAGGCTACCGCAGTAGAAGTCAACACGGAAGGCCCCACGCGCGCTGTTCTGTCTGCCAGCGTGAGCGTTCCCGTTTTCTTCGATTCCCAGCTTGCTCAAGACGACGAGAGCGAAATCGATTGGGAGCTGCAGCAAGGTGCACCCTGCGATCGATCCGTCAAGCTTTCCATTCCCTCTGAGGCGATGCTTGCCTTTATGGCAGGACTGGTAAATACGCTTGGTGGCTAAGGGGCAGTTGCCGCCGTGTCCAATGCCGGCGATGCTGCCGCACCGGTCGATTCCGAAACCTTCCTTTCTTCTGAGCGTGGGGGCAAAGCGGAATTTACCACGGTGTGGGCCGACGGCAATTCTGTCATGCGTCCTTCTGCCAGCAAGCTCATGAACAATTGCGAGTATCGGATCTATTTCCAGATTGATGGCGACGACAAGCAGTATTGTCTCTTCCAAACCGACGATGCGGGCAACAGCGTTCTTTCGGAAGATGCCAAGCGTCTGCTGGGCATGACCTAGGAACAATTCGAGGCGTTGCGGGATCCCGACAATGATCGCATCATTCAGGTAAGGCAGACGCAGACCAATACGTATTCCGTTTCTGCAAATGAATTGTATTCACAGGTCATAACCAAAACCCTCCTTCGCGATGATGAAGGAAATCCTGCTCTTGATGAAGACAAGAATCCCGTCTATACCCAGACCGCCAAGAACATCACGTGGGCAATCAAGCACGAGGGCTTTAATTACAATGACGTTGTGTATAACGATGCCTACGTGGTTGCCTCTCAGGATCGTTACCCCAACTACGTTACCGACACCCAAGAAGTGTTGCAGCTTCTTGGCGATGTTACGTTCAATTTGAGCCTGCATATCGGTGACGAGGCAAACGAGCTTGCCGCCATGTCAAACGATGAGCGCATGGAAAAATGGTTTGAAAAATGGGGTGTGATTTCGTCCATCATCACCAAAAAGGTGAAAAACGGTGCTGTGGAAGAAGAGCTGGTGCAAAAGGGGAGCGAAGGCAAAGACGGCGAATTATATAAAGCCATCACGACTGGCGGCCTGAAGTTGAGTATCTCTGACGATGGCGAATCAGGTGCGCTCGGTCCTGCTCGTTGGCCTCTGTATCACCCTGATGGATCGACGTTTGTTTATAGCTTCCAGCAAGATGAAGAGAAGCACACCACCACGATCGACAACGGTGACGGTACAAATTCAACCTATACCGATTCCTACCAGGTAACGTATAACAACGCCAATACGCCGAATTACGGTTCGGACGTTTCTGCGGCATACAACAATGGCACGCTATCCATCATTCACAGGGGCACCACGCGTGTTGATTTTACGAAGAAGTGGCTCGACGACGATGCTTCAGCACGCCCCGACACCAACTACACGCTGTGGCGCTATTCCGCTAAAGATGGGGAAGGCCCCGATACCGCATCTCAAGTAACCGTGCGTGAAGATGGTGGTGCGTTTATCTCCATCAGCCTTATGGCGGAACAGAGCAGAAATGCCCCCGATGGCACGATAGACCTGGATGCTCTCTTGCGCAGCAAGTATAAAGATGTATCTATTGCCAAATACGATCCTGCTGGTTATCCCTATGTGTACTTTCTGCGCGAAGATGCGCCGGCGGGTTATGAGCGCCTGTTTGGTTCTGGGATCGATGCCGAGGGCGGCACGGTTACGGGCGATACTGCGCCGAACTACTACAATGACGACTTTTCTGACAAGGTCGATGCCGCCAAGGACTTTGTCCGCGCCGAAGGCGACAAATCGGTGTATTCGGGCGGCACTATCATCAACCGTCGATTCGAGACAACCACGCCTGCGCTCACCAAGACCTGGGACGCAGCATCTTTCCAGGATCAGATTGCCGATATATCGGTGACGTTCAAGCTCGAGCGCATTCTAAGGAAGCACGCCCGCTTCGATGAGAATCTAGGCTATTGGGTGGCAAACGGAGACAGCTACACGGTTACCGATCCCGATACGGGGGAAACCAATGAATTCCCGTATGGCTTCTCGTACTGCGATGACGTTCCTTTAGAGGATCAGAACAAGGTGGTCACCGGTTGGACTGCGGAAAACCTTACGCAAACGGTGAGTTCTCAAGTACCCCGTTTCGATGCGAACGGCGAGGAATGGGTCTACCGCTGGAGTGAGTGCTACGTCGAAAAGCCGGATTCGTTCAGCTTCTTTGTCCAAGACATCGATCATGCAACCGGTCAGAGCCTTATAACGGGCGTGTTTGCGGTAATGTCTTCCATTACCGATGCGTCTGGTGAGCATGTTCCTCTTACTTTCGAGGGCTACTACGACAAAGAAAAGGGCGTGCTGGTAAATAAGTACATAGACCAGACTACCGCCCGTGCGGAAAAGTACTGGTTGAATAAGAGTACAGGCGAATATACGCAGGAAACGAGCAACCTTGGTTACGATGCCAAGCCGGTTAGCGTCACGCTTACGAGGAACGGTAACGCCTTGCATCAGTTCACCCTGACTGGCACTGCGCAAGACGAACCGACCAAGGTTACCCTTGATGACGGAACTGTCTTCTCCTACCAGGAAACCACGCCGTGGAACATGGATTTCACCGGCCTGCCCAAGTACGATGAAAACGGCGCCGAATACACCTATATGGTCATGGAGGGCAGCGAGGGCTACGTTCGCCAGCACGAGTACCATCGCAACTACAAAGAGGACCCCGACGATCCTTTCGCCGATGGGGTCTCGAACCTTACGATAATTAAGAATAGCCCCGGCGAGGACGCCTCCATTGTGCGGGTAAGCAAAACTTGGAGCGATGGCGGCAACACATCGGCACGTGTGCCCGTGAGGGTGGGCGTCTTTGCGGCCCATGATATCGAGAAGGACGGTCAGGTCGTATATGCCAAGGATCAGAAGATCGGCGACACCATGCTGTTTGAGGATAACGGCTGGTATTCCGAGTTCCTTATCGGGGTTGGTGGACTTGACCAGACCAAAGATGTCTACATTCGCGAGCTTTCGGTTGACGATGCGCAAGATGCGGACGACAACTACCTGGTGCTGAACCGCGATGAAGTTGCATCTGGCGCCGCTGGCGCCGAGTATCAGCAATTGCTGATCAACTGGGCAGATACCGATCCTGACAATCCATGGAGCGAGCGTATGGTTGTTCCCTCCAACAACGACCAGGACTATGCTTTCGATGTTTCCTACGGTAAGAACGATTCGCTGGATTCGCTCGAGGTGAGCAACAGGCGCGTTGGTGTGGTGGACGTTACCGCCAACAAGACCTGGACGGATCAAAGGTCTAATCCCAGTAACCGCCCAGAAGCGTGCTTCGTGCTGTCCTCTTCGCGAGAAGGCAATGTGTTTCATTCGGACGAAAACGGCGACGTGTACGTAAACGTGGGGGATTCGGGTATTAATGAAAAGTGCTACGTGTACACTTCTTCCGATTTATTCTCGAAAACGGTATACAACACCAAAACCAATCCTGCCTATATTTGGCTTGCTGACAAGGATGGCAATAGGGTCGATGGCGACGAGGGTGCCAAGCTTTGCGTGCGCATAGATAGCACAGCTTCTGATTCTCAGGTGCAATTCGCCACGTTGCCGAAATACGATTCGGCAGGCGCCGTGGTTAACTGGGCTATCGAAGAGTCTTGGCTTGGGGATTCTGCCGACTATGCCTCTTTCGAGACAGATCGCACCATGTCCTACGATTCGAAATGGCATTTCGCCGATTCGATCGATGTGACGTACAACAATAAGCGTGTTGAGACCAAAGACGTTACCTTCTTCACTAAATGGTACGACGGGCATGTGAACGAGCAGGTTCAGCAGCGTCCCGATGTATATCTTACGGTGTGGCGCCAGGTCTACGAATATGATGCTCAGGGCAATTTGGTCATGGACGGCAATGGTTATCCCAAAACCACGCTCGAAAAGGTAGCTATCCCCGATGCCTACAGGTGGGAATCGATAGACGATTACGACCGCAAGGCAACTGTCAAGAATTTGCCCAAGTACGATAGCCACGGCAAGGAAATCGTGTATTACGCAAGCTTTTCCACCAGTGTTCCTGGTCTTCAACGGCAAACCTTGACTACGGTGATCCGTGGTATACCTTCAGCTCCAAGGATGAAGACCCAGGCAATGTCAAATGGGACGAGGCAAGTGATGAGGTTGCAGCGGCTAAGCGCACCGAAGTCGTAGGCGAAGATGAGCCGGGTGGTACGGTAGACGCAATCCGCGAAGACGGCACCTTGAACTATCGGATTGTCAATTCCTGTTTCGCTGAGGGCGAAAAGCACTGGGTAAACATGCCGTACGGCTTCGATGATGTTGATTTGCCTGATATCTCGGTGTATCTGCAGCGAAGGCTTGCAAATGGTTCTTACGATGAAACCGGCGCATGGCAAAAGGGTGATCCTGTTGCCTGGAGCGACCTGGTCATAACCGAAACCGAAGACGGTGGCTACGCTGTTCAGCGCGTGGATAGCGCCGCATCGGCGCAAGGCGTCGCTGATGGCAAAACCGCTGTTGCATGGACAAAAAAGCTGACAAAAAGCTATCAGAGCTATAGCTATTCTCTTACCCAATATGGCGAAAACGGCGATGGCATCGAGGATTCTGCCGAAAACGAGCTGCCGAAATACGACAGAAACGGTCATCTCTATGAGTACCGCGCCGTTGAGGTGGTCGATGGTTTGGCGAATAAGCCAGGTGGCTTTACGGTAAACGATCTGACGAACACTCCTGCTGGTTTTGCTGCAGGCAAGGTATATTGGGTGCAGCAGGGCATGCCCGGCTCCTTCCTTATTACGAACATCTATGCATCGGAGAAGGGCAAGCTTACGGTAAAGAAGCTCTATGACGGGCTTGACGCAGGTGACAAGGTTCCCGATACCACTTTCACCCTGTACCGCTACTACATCACGAAGGACGGTACTAAATGCGATGCACAGCCTGTGGCAACGCACACCCTTTCAGCGGGTGATGTTGTCCTGAACGATGGTGCTGATGGCGCGACGACGGGCGAGGGAAGCTACACCTTCGACAATGTGGACATTTACACGCCGTCAGGCGAATACTGGGTGTACTACATCGTTGAAGATTCGGTTGATGGCTACGGCACCCTTGTGGCTAAAGGCGACAAGACCTTTGACGATACCTCTGATTTCACCTGGGGCAGCTTCGTGGGCAATGGCATTGCCTCGACCGATCTCGAGGGACCAAGCCTTCTTGATTCAGGCACATTTGCGCAACCTTCCGCCACTGCCGTGTCAAACGACACCACGCCTGATGTCACGTTCCAGAACTCGTATTATCCTGAAGATGCAACTGTTTCGCTGCAGGGCAAGAAAACCTGGCAAGACCAAAGCAACGCTTTCGGCATCCGACCAGACAACATCACCCTTGAGGTAACACGTTCCTATCAAGACGGCACGCCTGATTCCCAGGGTGAAGCTGCGGGATTGGTTGGCTTTGCCCTGGGCGCATTGGGCCTTGGCTCCGATGCCTCCAAGGGGATCATCCATCTGCAAAGCGATGATCCTGCCGCCGCGAACTACCTTTCATGGGATAAGGATTCCCAAACCGATGCCTGGGTTTACACCATTTCGAACCTGGAGGAGTACGCGCCTGATGGGAAGGCTTGGCGCTATACGGTGAAGGAGATCCCGGATGCGGACTCTAAGTATCTTGTTTCCGCCAACGGCGGCACGGTCAATGCTGACAACCATGAATCCGATGCGCCCGTTCCCGTTCCTTCGATTGTCAACTACCTTGACACCGAGCTCACCGTTTCAAAGGTCTGGAATGACAACGAAGACCTTGACTGGAAGCAGCGCCCTGATGTGACCGTTTCTTTGCAGGCAAAGGTCGACGATGGCGAGTGGGGCGAAGCGGGTGCTGTTCTAAAAGACCAGCTTGGCATCGTTGATGGCGAGGGCAATGCCCTTACCAGCTTCATGTACAAGGGCAACGTGCAGGCATTTGAGCAGACTTGGTCTGCGAAGGAACCAGACAACCAAGGCAAGAGCGAGTACTCGTATACGTGGAAGCAGCTGCCTGCGCAGGCAAAGGCCGAAGATGGCACCATCCATACCCTTGCCTGGCGTGCAGTCGAGAAAAAGCTGGTATACAACGCTGGCTCGAGCAACGAAAAGGTTGTAGAGGTTGCCTCTCCTGATAACGATGGCACATACGGCAGCTATTACCCCTATCAACCCTCGCAGACTTCTTCTTTGAATGTGAACGGCCGGGGCGTAACAGAGTGCATCTCCACCATAACGAACACCCTCGATGCGACTGCGATTACGGCGAAGAAAACCTGGATCGACAACGACAACGAGTGGGTAACGCGCCCCGGCACGAACGCTGCAGGCGATGGCTGGTCTGTTACCTATGCGGTGCAGCGCTCCACCACGCCCGGTGATAACAATTCTTGGAAATGGCTGTCCGAGTACGGCGCCGATATCGGTAGTCCCTTTGCCAACAATGAAGGCGAGCTCGCTTCTTCCTTGTTGAAGGCGACCATTTCAGGTACGGGCGCCGATGCCACGGCAACGTTCAAGAACCTGCCCAAGACAGATGTCGATGGCAAGGAATACACCTATCGCCTTGTTGAAAAGGTTGTTGGCAGCTACAAGGCGGAAGGCACGCTTGTGGCCTCGAGCGCCGATGGCAAGGTTCAGCTGGTTGCCGTGGGGGTTGGCGCAAATGCTCCCGGCGTGCCCGGCCAGACCTTTACCAACACTTTGAATACGGTGGACGTATCGGGTACCAAGCGCTTCAACGACTATGGTACAGGCCTTGCGCCCACGACGCTTGACCAGGTTCAAAGTTCAGTAAAGCTCAAGGTGCAGCGCTCTCTTGATGGTTTGGCGTGGAGCGACGCCGAAAAGGATGGCGGTACTGCGCCCCAGGCTGAGTGGGCTATGGGTGAAAACGGCGCCTGGACATTCAAGTTCTCCTCGTTGCCCTATGCCGATCAGGCGGGCAATGTGTACCAGTACCGTGTGGTCGAGGTGAGCGATGGAGCTTCGGGCTTCTTCGATAGCTATGCCGACGATGCCAGCGTGGACAAGGCTACAGGTGACGTCACAACTGCAACCATTACCAACACGGCGACGCGCTTCACCATGGACAAGATCGGCGACAAGTCCACGGGTTCCGACGGCGAGCGTTTGAATGGCGTTGTGTTCGATCTTGTGCGAGACGGGAAGACGTTCGCTTCATGGCAGCGTGACGAGCAAGGCGTTGTTTCTAGCACGGTGTGGCATGGCGGCAGGGCATCTGGCAGCACCGATCCTGGCGTGGCTATGACCGGCGACAATCAGGGCTTCTTGGTTGGCCTCCCTGCAGGCACCTATACCGTGAAGGAAACGAAGACCCCTGCGGGCCACGTCCAGGCTGCGGATTTCCAGATCCTGGTTTCTGCCGATGGTGCTGTGACGTTGAGGTCGGGAGGGAAATATGCCCAAGCCTCGGCAGGCCCCGATGGCGTTGTCTGCGTTTCGGTCGTTGATGCGGTGACGCGAGGCGAGGTGGTGCTGCACAAATTCTATGATCATGGCAGCAACAAGGCTGCCGTTGCGAATATGACGTTCGACTTGTACAAGGGTGCCTACGATGGTAATGCTGCCAATGGCGGCGGTGTCCTTATTGCCACGGGCATCACTACAGGGGATGACGGCGTTTGGTATTCGAGCGAAGACGAGATGATGTCCTACCAGAACGTCAACGAAGCTTTCGGCGAGTTTGCCAAGTATTACCGGCACGCAAGCGACGGCCTTCCTTTGGGCGACTACTACTTCGTGGAAACGAGCGCATCGAGCAACACTGTCGATGCGCTTGGTAAGGCATTCTCATTCCAGGTTGAAGAAAACAAAACCAGCCAGCCTAACGTGAAGGTCGAAGCGGAAAACGATGAGTTCAATGCATCGGCACAGTTGAAGAAAACCAACTCGGAGACTGGCGAGCCCGTTTCGGGAGCAAAGTTTGCCCTAAAGCGTGATAACGGCACCTTTAGTGGCGAGCTTATTGCCTCTGACCTCAGGTCCGGCACGGAGTATGCCTTCGATGCCACCGCTTCCAAGGTTGAAGCCTCGAAGGCCACCGATGCTGGCGTGCTCAAGCTTACCGGCTTGAAGAAGGGCGGCTATACCCTTACCGAAATCGCGAACACCGGTTACGACCTGAGCGGCACGGTGCCAATCAACTTCACGGTAACAAACGAAGACAACGGAAAGGCCCTTTCGCTGGGCACTGGCGGCGAGCTTGTTAATACGCCGCTGCATGGCTCGATCAACCTGGTGAAGGTCGATGCCTCCGATAACCGCCAGGGTGTCGACGGGGCGCAGTTCACCCTTCAGAAGAAGGATGCCGATGGGCAGTGGGCCGATGTGGCTCACGGCCTTTTGACGGGTAAGAGCTACCGTGCTGCGGTGGATGCCGCAGGTGCCATCACTGCTGTTTCGGAGGCTGATGCTGCAAGCGGCGTCGCATCAAAAGCGGGCGAACTGGGTGTAGAGAACCTGCCGTGGGGCATCTATCGTTTCGTAGAGTCCAAGGCCGCTGACGGCTATGTGGGCAAGGTTGATGGCAGCTGGCCTATCTCAAATGAGATGGAGATCAAGGCCGATAACGTTCAGGCTTCATCGACGGTGCCGCTTCATGCAGGTCAAATCGCTAACAGCCAGACAGATCTTGTTATCTGGAAAACCGACAAGGACGGTACGGTTCCTTTGAAGGATGCCGAATTCACCATTGTGCCCAATGAAGGTTCTTCATTTGTGGACGGATCTGCCTCCAAGGCGTTTGTCACGGACACGACAGGCAAGGCGCTGCCGATCGACGGTTCTTCTTCGCTTACGGGTCAGCTTATTGCGGGCAACAGCTACACAATCACGGAAACCAAGGCTACGAACGGTTATTCGCTGCCTTCACCTGCCTCCATCGTGATCACGATCGGCGATGATGGCACTGCTCGTATCGTGACGGATTCGGCAATGGGGAACTGGGAAATCCAAGTCAGCGGCTCTGTGAGCAACGTTCTGGTCAAAGACGAGGCAACGAGCGTCATCTTCTATAAGCAGGATGAGAATGGCAGGCCGCTTGCCGGTTCCGAGTTCAAGATAAAGGGCACGTTCAGCGACGGTAGCACCGAGAAAACGGTTGCTCCCGATGGGGATATGGCCAAATTCGTGGCAAGCGGGCTGTTCGTTGTGGGCAAGACCTACACCATCGAAGAGACGAAAGCGCCTGCGGGATACGAGAAGCTGCCCGCCGGGCAGTTTAAGATAACCGACGCCGGCACCGTCGAAGCGGTGGGCACGGTTCCTGCTGGCTGGACAATCGCCGATGGCGGTGCGGTGCTCGTTGCCAAGGATACGCCTATCGAGGTTTTCCTTAACAAGAAGAGCACCAGTGGAATAGATATTGCCAACGCAACGTATCAGATCTCGGGCAAGTTCCGTGGCGTAGACGGACAGCCTCAGCAGGATGCCAGGACCTACACCACGGCAACCACTCAAGCTTTGAAGGGTGCGGTGAAGGTGGAAGGTCTTATCGGTGGCGAAACCTACACCATCAAGGAGACGGCATCTCCTGCAGGCTATGTGTTGGACGGCACCGAGTTCACGTTCACCGTCAAGGACGACGGCACGGTTGTTGCGGGTTCTTCGGACCAAACCAGAGCCAATGGCGCAGCGGCTACGAGCCAGGATTCCCATCGCAACGTTGGCTACTCCATTGCCAATCGCGATACGGTAACCATTACCCAGACCGATGCTCCCGTTCGGTTGGGTTTGGCCAAGCGGGGAAGCAATACCGGAGAGCAACAGCTCTCTGGTGCTGAATTCACTATTGAGGGCAAGTTTGCCAAGGACTACACAAGCGGCGTTGCCGAGCAGAAGACCTACCAGCGAATGAGCGTGAGCGACATCTCTTCGCTGCGCTTCGTGGCGGGCGAAACCTATTCCATCACCGAAACCAAGGCGCCTGATGGCTACGAGCTGATCCAGGGAGCCTTCACGTTCACCGTGTCAGAAGACGGCAAAGTGTACGAAGGGGGAGCGAACGATCAGGGTATCTCGAACGGTCAGTACCTGCTGTACGGCGACTACTTGGGCTTCGTTGCGGTAGACAACCCCATCGAGGTAACACTTTCCAAGTACGGCTCCGACAAGGGCGATAACAGCGCCGATTCCGCAATTTCTGGTGCCACGTTCCGCATAAAGGGCATGTTTGCCGACAGCGCGGAAGCAGGTGAAACCGAGCGCGTGTTCACGATGGATGCCGGCTCGTATTCCCTGCCTGGATTGATCGCGGGCAACACCTATCAGCTGTGGGAGGCATCTTCGCCTGCTGGCTACAAGCAGATCAAGGGTACGCTTTCTTTCATGGTGAATGCCGATGGCACCATCGATCAGGTGAATGCCGAGGGCGCTTCGTTTGAAAACGGCACGATGGGCATCGAAGACGGCAAGGTTTCCATCAAGGCTGTCGACGACCCGGTTGAGCTCACCATTGTGAAAAAGGACGAGTCTGGCCAGAATGCGCTTTCGGGTGCTGTATTTGGCGTGACGCCGGTTGGCGGCTCTGCATTTGCCGACGGAACGACGGGGGAGAAAACCCTTGCTGCCACTGACGGCGATGGCAAGACGTCTCTTTCGGGCCAGCTCGTGGTGGGCGGCAAGTACGAGATCTCGGAGCTTGTTGCGCCTGCGGGCTACAAGCGCGTTGGGCAGAAGCTCACGGTCCAGGTGGCATCCGATGGCCAGTTGAAAGCAGTGGGCAGCGTTCCTGCGGCGTTCAAGTCCGAGAAGACGGATTCGGGTTCTGCCGCCATCACCGTATTCACGGGCGATGTGTGGAACAGCCCCACCAAGATGTACATCCAGAAGAGCTCGGCAATCGATGGGCTTTGGAGGCTTCCGGGCGCAACGTACCAGCTGACGGGTGTTTTTGCCGATGGTTCTAACCAGCGCACACTTACCACTGACAAAAACGGCATGGCCGAGGTTGATCGCGCGCTGCTGATTGCCGATGGTGCAACTGAGTACACGCTGAAGGAAACGGTTGCTCCTGAGGGCTATGCACTCAATGCGGCAGACTTCGTGTTCACGGTGTCAACCGATGGGTCCATCGTTGCGAAGGGTGAAGCCGTCGCGGGCTATGCTGTGACGGGTGAAGGCAATATCACCGTTTCTGCCACCGACGATCCTATCGAGGTTGCCATCAAGAAGGTGGCTTCTGACGGTGCAGGCGACAGCGCCATGAACGGTGCCGAGTTCCAGATCGAGGGCGTGTTCGCAGGAGAGACAGAATCGAAGGTAGAAACTCTTACCACCAACGGTGACGGCTTTACTGAGACGCTGTCCTCGATACTCAAGGCGGGTCAGGAATACACCATCACCGAGACCAAGGCGCCTGCTGGCTACAAGCTTCTTTCGAATGCGCTCAAGATTAAGGTTTCCACTGATGGTTCCGTAACCGTTGTAGGCGAAGTGCCTGTGGGCTGGAAGATCGATGATCGCAGCGACTCCGAGAACGGAGCTGCGCTCATTGTCGCGACCGATGATCCTGTTTCTATGACAGTGACTAAGCAGGCAGAAGGCGCCGATACATCCGCCATGCAGGGCGCTGGGTTTAGCGTGACACCGGCAGAGGGCAGCATCTTTGCCGACGGAACCACTGGAACAAAGACCCTGTTCACAGGAGCGGACGGTAAGGCCTCGCTCGATGCGCAGCTGGTTGTGGGTGGCACGTACACCCTTGAAGAGGAAAAAGCGCCTGCCGGTTACAAGCTCATCGATGGCATGCTTTCCTTCACGGTGAACGGCGACGGCACCCTTTCCGTCGCAGGCCAAGCCCCTGAGGGCTTCGCGGTTTCCGCGGAGGGCGGTGTGGCAGTGGTTGCCGCCACCGACGCTATTACCGAGGTATCCTTATCTAAGGTGGACATCGACTCGAACGAGGCGCTTGGCGGTGCCGAGTTCACGCTCGAGGGTGCATTCAGCGATGGTCAGGGTGGCTCAGTCGAGCGCGTGGGCAGCGACGCTGCCAAGGTGATCGTAGGTGCCGACGGCAAGCTTACCGTTTCGGGCGCTTCTGCCGTTGCCGATGGCGAGGGCCTTAACGCTATCCGAGGCCTTGTTGCAGGCGAGGAGTATATCCTTACCGAAACTCGCGCCCCCGAAGGGTACGAGCTGAATACGCAGCCCTTCGTGTTTACCATGGGCAACGACGGCGCTGTGGTTCCTGCGGGCGAGGCGTGGGGCTGGGCTGTTGAGGATGGCTCTGCATCAATCGTTGCTGCCGACAAGGCAATCGAGTTCCGTATCCTTAAGCAGGGCCGCGCAATCGGCGGCGAAGGAGTCGAATCGGCCGATCCTGATTTCATGGCGGGCGCTGAATTCGCGGTGACGGGCGTCTTCGCGGGCAGCACTGAGGAGTCCACCGATGTTATGACGGTGGGCACCGACGGATGGACTGAGGGCTGGTCGTCTCTGCTGGTTGCCGGCAACATCTATACGATTTCCGAGACGCGTGCGCCGCTGGGCTACAAGCTTATCGCCGAACCGCTGAACGTGATGGTGAAGGCGGACGGCACGCTTGTAGCGGTGGATGCTGAGGGCAATCCCCTTGATGCGGATGCCGGTGCGCAGGGTTGGACTGTGTCGGAAGATACCGAGGGCATTGCGCAGATAACTGCCGTCGATGAGCCTACCAGCGTGATGCTTTCCAAGGTATCCGCCGAGGGCGGCCAAGCACTTGCCGGTGCCGAATTCGACCTTGAGGGCAGCTTTGCCCAGGGATCTGGGCAGATGACGCCAGGGAAGAAGCGCATCGTCGTGGACGGCCAGGGCAACTTGCGTATAGCCGATGTCGAGGCGCAGATCCTTGGCGGTGAAACGGTGGGCGAGTTCAGCCAGGCGTCTTCGATAGAGGGCCTCGTCGCGGGCGAAAGTTACCTTCTTACCGAGGTGAAAGCGCCTGCGGGCTACGAGCTTGTGCAGGATACGCTTCGTTTTGCGGTAAACGATGATGGCATCATTTGCCTCGTTCAGCGCTCTATCGCTCCTGAGGCATGGACGCTTTCCAACGATCAAGGTGAAATTGGCATTACCTGCGCCGATGTGCCGCTGAAGGTAAGTCTGAGCAAGCAGAATAAGCAGGGTGCAGCATTGGAACTGTCTCTTATACACATCTCCGAGCCCACGAGACTACGCTGCATCTCGT
>ENA-OZFE01000680-OZFE01000680.1-human-gut-metagenome-genome-assembly--contig:-NODE-680-length-12767-cov-4.893014_pt1 | contig 12767 bp, 10 predicted proteins | sample MGYA00245077_ERZ653627 | MGnify/ENA primary metagenome ERZ653627 (study PRJEB26926, sample SAMN06165121) | human gut metagenome | biome: ENVO:00009003; feature: ENVO:2100002; material: ENVO:00002003...
TTCGTCGGCAGCGTCAGATGTGTATAAGAGACAGGAATAGAATTTGACTTCTACGCCGTACAGCAGTGTCTCATCGCTGGCGATACCCGGTGTTACTTTGTCGAGGGCTTCGATCATCTCGGCAATGTCGACCATGATACGGTGCGGGAATACCAGGGAAAGGTCGCCCGGAACGGCATCTTTTAAGGTCGGGATCAGGTTATTGCGGCAGAGACGCTCTTCTGTCGTTCTTCTTCCGCGTTTGAAATCGCCGTACGTCTGAACGAGGATCTTGCCGTCGCAGAGCATGTTGGAAAGCTGTGCGATCTGTTTGCCGTACTCGATCGGGGTTTTAAATGGTTTCGTAAAGTTCTTGGATACCAGGAGGGCAAAGTTCGTGTTGTTTGTCTTGAACTCCTGGGATTTGTAGGCGTGACCGTTTACAACTGCCAGACCGTTTTCATAATACTCAGTTGCCACCTCACCGGACGGGTTCGTACAGAAGGTACGCACTTTGTCGTCAAAAGTCGGGGTATAGTAAACGAGTTTTGCCTCGTACAGGTTCTTGTTCAGGAACTCCATGACCTCGTCGCGGACTTCCACGCGGACACCGATATCGACGGTTCCGACCTCGGTCTCGATGCCGTGGCCGTTGCAGATATGTGAGAACCAGTCGGCTCCCTCGCGGCCTACTGCGGAGACAATCTCATCTGCCTCGTAAACCGTTCCGTCCTCAAGTGTTACAGCTGTCGCACGGCCGTCCTTGATCGTAATATCATTGACCATCGTGTTGAATTTCATTTCCACGCCGATCTCTTTTAAGTGATCCTCGAGGCGGCTGTAAATCTTGTAGCCCTCCTCAGTTCCGAGATGGCGGATTGGACATTCGATCAGCTTCAGGTTGGCGTTGATCGCTCTGCGGCGGATCTCACGGATCTCTTTTTCTTTATCGACACCGTAAACATTCTTGTCTGCGCCGAAATCCAGATAGATCTGGTCGGCCTCATGGATCAGCTCAACCGTCTTTTCATATCCTAAAATCTCCGGCAGATTTCCACCGACATCCGGGGAAAGAGAAAGCTTTCCGTCGGAGAATGCGCCTGCTCCGGCAAATCCCGTTGTGATCGAGCACGGTTTGCAGTTCACGCATTTTTTCGTTTTTCTCTTTGGACACTGACGGCTCTCGATCGAACGTCCTTTTTCGATCATCAGCACCTTCAGATCCGGTTTTTCTTTCAGCAGTTCATAGGCACAGAAAATACCTGACGGGCCTGCGCCGATAATAATGACATCATATTTCATTCTTTTTTAATTTCCTCTTGTTTTTTATCCCATCACGATCAGATACTGACCGTCCGGCAGGGCAAAGACTTCGCTCTGCTCTTCTAATTCTGCATCCGACATTTCTTCCACGTCCATGCCCTCTTCTTCCATGTAGGCGCGCACGTCGTCCAGATTGTCGGCAACGACTGCAAAGCAGTCCTCCAGAAAGGCCTCTGCCTCATCGTAATTTTCAGCCACCGGCTCGTCGAATAACTGGCCCTGATTCATTAAAAATGTGTTGATGCATTCTTCAGTATATTCTCCCATTCTGGTTTTCTCCTCTGTTCGTTTTATTTTTCCTGATTCTTTCTGTGAAAAAGCGTTAAGATTTCCTCCGGCCGGTCGAGCAGCTCCATCGCATGGTTGTCGATCAGCTCCTGGCGCGGGCGGAATCCCCACGTCACACCAACGGTAAACATGCCTGCGGCGTTTCCGGTCTGCATATCCGTATTGGTATCGCCAAAGTACAGGCACTCTTCCGGTCTGGCGCCGAGTGCGTCTGCAATCGCGAGCGCACCAATCGGAGACGGCTTTCTCGGGATTTCTGCGGTCTGCCCCTGAATCCGGTTGAAAAAGCCCGGTCCGTACACGCTCTCCACGACGTGGATGGCCGCCTCGTGCGGCTTGTTGGAACATACGGCAATCGGAACTTCTTCCCGCAGTGCGGTCAGGGTTTCCCGCATATTAGGATACGGTTTTACGTGATACAGCGGGTCCTCGTTGAACCACGCGCGGCCAAGGCGGATGCCCTCCTGCAGATAGTTGAGCTCTGCATCTCCGGCGTCTTTTAAAGCGCGCTCCACTGCCAGATCGAAACCGTCTCCGGCATAAAAGTTGAAGGCTTCTACCGGGCGCGGCACAAGTTCAAAATGTTCCAGAACGCGGTTAACTGCGTGCGCAATCGACTCTACAGTGTCTGCGATGGTGCCGTCCAGGTCAAAGATACAAGCTTTTATCATATTCTGACTTCCCTTCTTTGTCTCTTTTGTTCTTCGATTTTCTTTCTTCTCTCTTCTTGTCCGCAATCATTATATCCTGTATTTTTTCCCTGCGCAACCATATTTTCTTTTCCGGCACTTTATGCTAAAATGAAACTGTTTTTCAGATTCTTGGAAAGGAAAAAAAGAGAATATGAATCAGACTGTGAAAATATTTTTTACCGATATGGATGATACCCTGCTGAATTCCGAAAAGCAGGTGACAAAAGAAAACATGGATGCCATTTCAGAGGCACTTGCTGCCGGCCACAAAATTGTGTTCAACACCGGCCGCCCGCTCTCCGGCTTTCTGCCGATCTTAAAAGAGCTCGGACTCGACCGCGAAGGCTGCTATGCCATCGCATTCAACGGCGGACTGATTTACGACTGCGCGGCAAAGAAAACGCTGTACCGCCGCACGATTCCGCTCGAATATGCACGCGTGATCTTTGAAAAAACGCAGGAGGCAGGCCTCTACTGCCACACCTACTCCGACACCTCCCTTCTCTGCCGCCATGCAGGCGAGGAAACGCGCGTTTACACACAGGCAATCCACATTCCCGTTGTGGAAGATCCGCTTCTGCCGGAGCACCTCGCCGAGGAACCATGCAAGATGATCGTGATTGATCTCCACGACCGTGCAAAAATGGACGCTTACCGCGCTGCCATGGAGCCGTGGGCAAAAGGAAAAATTTCGATGTTCTACTCCAGCCCGCATTACCTCGAGCATGTCCCGGAACACGTTTCCAAGGGCCATGCCGTGAAAAAACTCTGCGAGCTTCTTCAGATTCCGCTTGCCAACACCGTGGCTGCCGGAGATCAGGAAAATGATATTTCGATGATCGAGGCCGCTGCCGTCGGTGCCGCCATGAAAAATGCGACCGATGCCGTAAAGGCGAGTGCCGATTATATCACGGAAAACGACTGCAATCACAGCGGCGTGGCGGAGATTCTTCGTAAGTTTATCCTTGCCTGATGCTGTTTCTGTGTCATGAAACCTTCTTTTTCTTGTTTTCTTTGGCACTTTTTCCGAATTCTGTAAGATTTTACTTTCTTTTTTGTTGAAACTGTATTACAATAGTTTCAAAGGACGGCATTTGAAAGGAGACTTGAATCGAGATGTCACGAAAATCAAAACGTATTCTGCTTACTCTGGCTTCTGCCGCTGTCGGCGCAGCCTGCGGTGCGGCAGTCTATTTTATCCGGAAAGGAAAAGCAGATCTTGAAACAGATTTTGACGATTTTAAAGACGAATTTGAAGAGGAAGAGCCTGCTCCTGCTGAACGTACTTATACGACCCTTCCGAAAACGAAAGGTGCGGAGGATGCTGCACCGGATCCGGAATCTGCAGCTTGCAATGAAGGTTCCGAAACAGCTGATGCAGAAGCTGAAAGCGAAACCGCAGAGTCCGAAGAAGAAGACGCTGAAAAAGAAAGCTGTGCGGATCGTGAAGTTTCTCCACAGGAAGAAAGCGAAGTAACCGCAGAATAAAACCCAAAAACAGAATATAGAAACATAAGGAAGTAATTCCTGGGGAGGGAAACCTCCCCTTTTTTATGGAAAGGAGATTGTTATGGAACTTGCAAAACGCGATGCCGTTCCTGTAGAACTTACCTGGGACCTGTCTTTAATTTATCCAACCGAGGAGGCCATGCTGGCTGATGCGCAGAAAATGAAAGAATTAAGTCTTTCTATGGAAGCATCCTACAAAGGAAACCTCACCGATGCAGCCACGATCAACCACTGCCTCGACGATTACCAGGAGGTCTACCGTCTGATCACACTGACCGCCAACTACTGCGATCTCGCCGTCTCTGTCGACTATTACAACAGTGCAAACCAGACGCGCAACGACCGCATCAACAGCCTGATCTCTGAGATTTTCAGCCGTCTCACCTTTATCGAGAGCGAGCTTTCCGAACAGTCCGAGGATGTTTTGAACGAGGCCATGCAGCAGTCAGATACGAACCGCTGCTATCTCGCCGAGATTCTCCGCAACAAGGCACACCGCCTGAATCCGGAAACCGAGCGTGCCATTTCTGCTCTGTCCCAGACCTTCTCGGCTCCGTACCAGATCTACAACATGGCAAAGCTTGCCGATATGAAATTTGATTCTTTCACCGTAAACGGAAAAGAATATCCGCTCGGCTACTCCCTGTTTGAGGATAATTACGAGTACGAAAAAGACACCGATATCCGCCGCAGTGCATTCTCCGCCTTTTCTGCAAAAATCAGACAGTACGAAAATGTAACGGCAGCTGCTTACAATGCCCAGCTGCAGACAGAAAAGACCATGGCCACGCTGCGCGGCTTCGATTCCGTCATCGATTCTCTGCTGTTCCCGCAGCAGGTCAGCCGTGAGCTGTACAACCGCCAGATCGATCTCATCACCACCCGCCTGGCTCCGCATATGCGCAAATATGCCCGCCTGCTGAAAAAGGTTCACAACCTTGACCGCATGACCTTCGCCGATCTGAAAATCGCCGTCGACCCGGAGTACGATCCGTCTGTCACGATCGAAGAATCGAAACAGTACATCGAAAAAGGCCTTGCCATTCTCGGTGATGATTACGTTTCCATGATTCAGGAGGCCTACAAAAAACGCTGGGGTGACTTTGCACAGAACCAGGGAAAATCCACCGGCGGTTTCTGTGCCAGCCCGTACGGAAAAGGTTCCTTTATTCTCTTAAGCTGGAATAACCGCATGGCAGATGTTTTCACGCTGGCGCATGAACTCGGCCACGCCGGCCATTTCCGTCTCTGCAACGGCGCACAGGCGATTCTCGATACCGAGGTTTCCTCTTATTTTGTCGAGGCGCCGTCTACCATGAACGAGCTTCTGATGGCTCATTATCTGCTGAAAACGACCCCGGACAAACGGTTCCGCCGCTGGGTTTTAAGCTGCATGATCAGCAACACATATTATCATAACTTCGTCACCCATCTGATGGAGGCTGCTTACCAGCGCGAGGTTTACAAGCTCATCGATGCCGGCGACAGCGTACAGGCTGAGACGTTAAGCAGCATTATGAAAGAGACCCTGCAGAAGTTCTGGGGTGATGATGTGGAAATTTCCGATGACGCAGCGCTCACCTGGATGCGCCAGCCGCATTACTATATGGGACTTTACTCCTACACCTACAGCGCCGGACTGACCGTTGCCACACAGGTCTGCAAGCGCATCGAAACCGAAGGCCAGACCGCTGTCGATGACTGGAAAAAGGTACTGACCGCCGGAAGCACGAAGACACCGGAAGAGCTGGCAAAAATGGCCGGCGTTGATATCTCGACGGATGCACCGCTTCTCGATACGATCGAGACGATTGGATCGATCATCGATGAGATCTGCGAGCTGACCGAAGAGCTGGGCTGCTGATCCTGTCCGCATTGTAACTCTCTATCAAACAGTAAAAATGGATTGTTCCGTCAGTTTTTGTTACTGGCGAAGCAATCCGTTTTTTTCATATCTTTTTTCACGCATTCCAGCACTTTTTCAGAATCGCAGCTGCCTCTGCAATCTCCTTCTCAGAAAGCCCGGCGTACCCAAGCAGCACTGTGCCGCCCTGTGTGGGATCTGCGGCAGCACCGATGCAGTACCGTTCCAGCCCGTACACGCGCACGCCATCCTCTTTTGCCCGCTGCACCGCCTCCGCTTCGGAAAGTCCTCTCGGCAGGTGGACCAGCACATGGACGCCCGCATTCTCGCCGGACACCGTGTACTCCCGCCCAAACTCCTTCAGAAGCCGGATCAGCAGGTCGTGTTTCCCTTTATACTGTGCACGCATCCGGTTCAGATGGCGCTCGAACGCGCCGCTCCGCATAAACTCTTCCAGAATCTTCTGGTCCGTCTTCGAAACTGTCGCGGAAAAGCATCTTCCGTTCTCCTCGTAGGCAGGCAGCAGCGTCTCCGGCAGCACCATGTAGCTGATGCGGATGGACGGCGCAATCGCCCGCGAAAACGTTCCAAGATAGATCACTTTTCCCTCTGTGTCATTGCCCTGCAGTGCCGGGATCGGGCGGCCCTTGTAGCGGAATTCACTGTCATAATCATCCTCAATCAGATACCGCCCATTTTCCCTCGATGCCCACGCAAGGAGCTGCATCCGCCGCTTCATCGGCATGACCATGCCCATCGGGAACTGGTGCGACGGCATGATGTACGCCAGATCCGCCCCGCTTTTTTCCAGCTCCGCCGGCCGCATGCCCGCTTCGTCCATCGAAATCGTACACATCGCATAGCCGAGCTTCGCAAAACAGCGGTAGGCACTGATGTAGGTCGGATTTTCCATCGCCACTTTATGGCCACGCCCTAAGATCACCGAAAGCAGCATCAGCAGATAATCATTTCCCGCTCCGACGATGATCTGCTCCGTGCGGCAGTTCACACCGCGTGCGTGGTGCAGATAGTCGCGGATTGCCTCCCGAAGACCGTGCCCGCCCTTCGCATCCCCGAGCTGGAACAGGCTGTCATCTGCGTCCAGCAGGACTTCTTTCGAGATCTTCTTCCAGCTGTTCTGCGGAAATCCGCCCGGCGCCGTGCCGGTCACGGCAAAATCGTAGCGGAACGGCGTCTGTTCCGCGGCATCATCCTCTTTTGTCTCCTCTTTCTTTTCATCAAGGCGGTACAGCCCCTCAATCTCACAGACAAAGTAGCCTTTGCACGGCACACTCTCCAGATACCCTTCGGATACCAGCTGCTCATACGCCAGATCCACGGTACTCCGGCTCACCGACAGATAGCCCGAAAGCGCCCGCGCCGACGGCAGCCGCTCCCCTGCACGGATCCGTCCGCCGCGGATTTCCTCGCGGATAAAACCGTAGATCTGCTCATAGAGCGGTGTCTTCCGATGCGGATCCAGCGAAATCGTCAATTCATTCATCTTCCCATCTCCCCTGACAAAAAGAACAGCCACTTGGGATGTCGGTTTCATCCAGGCGGCTGCTCTGTTCCATTTCAAAATTCTTATTTATTTCGCTGCCGGTAGCTTGAAAGAGCTCTTCAGGGATACGATACGGTTGAACACCAGCGCATCCTCTTTGGAATCTTTTGCGTCTACACAGAAGAATCCGTTTCTGACAAACTGGAAGCTGTCGTATGCTTTCGCATCTTTTAAAGACGGCTCCAGATAGCACTCTTTTAATACGGTCAGGGAATTCGGATTCAGGTTCATGGAACCATCCTCGTTGTAAACGCCCTTCTCCTCGTCGATCAGGTTTTCGTACAGACGGCACTCTGCTTTGACGGCGGTCTTTGCTGCTACCCAGTGGATCGTTCCTTTTACTTTTCTTCCGTCCGGGGAATTTCCTCCCTTGGACTCCGGATCGTACGTTCCATGGATTACGGTAATATTTCCGTTCTCGTCTTTCTCGCATCCGGTGCAGGTGACGAAGTATGCGTTCATCAGGCGGACTTCATTGCCCGGGAACATACGGAAGTATTTGCGGACCGGCTCCTCCATGAAGTCTTCGCGCTCGATGTACAGCTCTCTTCCAAACGGTACCTGACGGCTGCCAAGCTCCGGATTCTCGAGATTATTCTGTACTTCCAGCATCTCAATCTGGTCTTCCGGATAGTTGTCGATGACAAGTTTCACCGGATTTAAGACTGCCATGGTACGGGCTTTTTTCAGCTTCAGATCCTCGCGGATGCAGTACTCCAGCATCGCATAGTCAACGGAGCTGTTTGCTTTTGATACACCGCACAGATCTACGAATTTCTTGATGGACTCCGGTGTAAAGCCTCTGCGGCGGAGTGCTGCGATGGATACGAGACGCGGGTCATCCCAGCCGTCTACCACGCCGTCCTCTACCAGCTTTTTGATGTAACGTTTTCCGGTAACCACGTTGGTCAGATACAGCTTTGCAAACTCAATCTGGCGCGGCGGCATCGGATATTCCAGCTCGCGTACAACCCAGTCGTACAGCGGACGGTGGTCCTCAAACTCCAGCGTACAGATAGAATGGGTAATGCCTTCGATGGCGTCCTCGATCGGATGCGCGAAGTCGTACATCGGATAGATGCACCAGGTATCGCCGGTTCTGTGGTGATGCATATGGGCTACACGGTAGATAACCGGGTCTCTCATGTTGATGTTCGGTGATGCCATATCGATTTTCGCACGGAGTACTTTGCTTCCGTCCTCGAATTCGCCGTTTTTCATGCGCTCGAACAGGTCCAGGTTTTCCTCCACGGAACGATTGCGGTACGGGCTCTCTTTTCCAGGCTCGGTTAAGGTTCCGCGGTACTCACGGATCTCCTCTGCGGACAGATCGCAGACGAATGCTTTTCCTTTTTTGATCAGTTTTACGGCTGCCTCATACATCTGTGGGAAATAATCGGATGCGTAGTACAGATGATCTTTCCAGTCTGCACCAAGCCACTGGATATCGGCTTTGATGGAATCAACAAACTCGGTTTTCTCTTTCGTCGGGTTTGTATCATCGAAACGCATGTGGAACTCTCCGTTGTACTCCTGTGATAAACCGTAGTTTAACAGGATGGATTTTGCATGTCCGATATGAAGATAGCCGTTTGGCTCCGGCGGGAATCGTGTGCATACATGGTCGTAAACGCCCTCTGCCAGATCTTTGTCAATCGCAAGCTCGATAAAATTTTTGGAAACAACTTCTTTTTCTTCCATAATAAGGTCAGGCCTCCCTCGAATCTTTTCGTTTGGAGCACTGCCCCGAAAAGGGCGCAAAATGCTCTGTGTATTCTATCACTATAACACAAAAGCATTCTCCTGCAAAGCATTTTTTTCGGTACACAAAGCCGCCGGAGCGGACCGGTGCCTATTCTTCTGCCTCGTGTGCGGTCACCTGGCGGTGCTCCACGGAGGTCGAGAACACGATCTGCGTCCGCGTCCGTCCAAAATGCTGCAGCTCGCCGATAAACTGGTCGAGCTCAATGGTACTAACAAAAAGGCCCTCAATGAGCATGGAGTAATCACCGGTAACGCAATTACATTCCACGACATTGTGGACCTTTTCAATATATGGATAAAATTCTTTTTTCTGAACCGGCTCAACCTCGAGGTTGATGAACGCTTTGATCGGATATCCCAAAAGCGCCGGATTTAATTTGACCTGATATCCTGTAATGTAGCCTTCCTTCTCCAGCCGCTCAATTCTGGCGGAAACTGCCGGGGAGGATAAAAATACGTGTTCCGCGATTTCTTTCAGCGGCATCCTGGCGTTTTCCCGAAGGAGATTCAGGATTTTTGCATCGATGTGATCGAGCTCATGGCGCATCGCATCGTTCTTGCTTTTTTCATGTTTCATACGCTGCTCTCCTGTTTTTTCACTTTTATACTGTTCAGCATATCACGTTCGCCGTTTTTTGTCTACGAAAACGTGTCCTCGCGGAAACTGCTTTCGAAAAATAAGTAAAAGTGCCTCTTTCCCTTGGTATTTAAAATCAAATGCAAAAATAAATAAGATTCCACAGTTCTTCAGCGGCGGTATTTACAAATTTCTGCCCTGGTGTTATTCTTCCGGTATCGAAAGGCAAAGCAAGAATTGTTTCAGACAATATACACAACTCAATGCGTGCAGAAAGAAGGAGATTATTATGAAAACAAGAATTGAAGCAGATTCCATTGGTTCCCTTGAAGTCCCCTCCGACGCCTACTACGGGGTACAGTCCCTGCGGGCAAAATGGAATTTCCCCATCACGGGAACGCCGATCCACCCGGTCATGATCCAGAATCTGGCGAAAATTAAAAAGGCAGCTGCCATCTCCAACCGCGAAGCACAGAGACTGCCGGAGGAAAAAGCGGCTGCCATTATCTATGCCTGTGATGAAATCATTGCCGGCAAATTAAAAGACCAGTTCATCGTTGACGGCATCCAGGGCGGCGCCGGAACGAGTGCTAATATGAACGCAAACGAAGTCATCGCAAACCGCGCCATCGAAATCCTGGGCGGCACCAAGGGTGATTATACCATTGTCCACCCGAATGACCACGTCAACATGGCACAGTCCACAAACGACGTTATCCCAAGTGCAGGAAAACTGACCGTGCTCGATCTGCTCCCGGATCTTCTGCATGCGCTCGAGTCACTCCACGCAGCACTGCTCGATAAGTCCCAGGAATTTGACCACATTTTAAAGATGGGAAGAACCCAGCTTGAGGACGCCGTTCCGATGCGTCTCGGCCAGAGCTTCCACGCTTACGCAACGATGATCGAGCGTGATATCCGCCGGATCGAACGCGCCAGAAAAGAGCTGTTCACCCTGAACCTCGGCGGAACAGCCATCGGTACGACGATCAATGCTTCCGATTACTATCTCCACCACATCGTGCCGACCCTCGCTGCTGTGACAGGCTATCCGCTGATGCAGGCGGACGATCTGTTTGACGCGACGGAGAACCTCGACGGATTTGTGACGATCTCCAACACGTTAAAGACCTGCGCCGTCAACCTCTCCAAGATGTGCAACGATCTGCGCCTGCTGTCCAGCGGACCGCGGACCGGATTCGGCGAAATCAACCTGCCGCCGATGCAGAACGGATCCTCGATTATGCCGGGCAAGATCAACCCGGTTATCCCGGAGGTTGTGACACAGGTTGCCTTCCATGTCATCGGAAACGACACCACAATCACGATGGCGGCTGAGGCTGGCCAGATGGAGCTGAACGCGTTTGAGCCGGTTGTCTTCTATTCCCTGTTCTCTTCCATCACCTCGATGACAGGCGCTGTGAATACGCTTGTGAAGAACTGTATTCTCGGCATTACCGCAAATGAGAAACGGTGCGAGGATCTCGTTTCGAAGAGTGTCGGCATCACAACGGCGCTCTGCCCGTATATCGGATACCAGAAAGCGGCCTCGATTGCAAAGAAATCGCTGAAGACGGGCGAGAGTGTTACCTCTCTGGTTCTGAAAGACGAACTGCTGACACAGAAACAGCTCGACGACATTCTCGATCCGTACGCTCTGACCGGACCGGAACTGCCGGCAGAAGACAATCTGGCTGGCTGAATGTAACTGCTGCTTTCCTTCATAATTTCTTAACGATACGCAAAAAGGCTTCCCGGATTTTCTTGCTGTCCGGGAAGCCTTTTTCTGTCGTTTTCTTTTATATCAAACTCTGTTTAAATTCTCGCTACGCCGCTCTTTCTTGCTGCCTCTGCAACGGCTGCTGCCACCGCATCTTTGACACGCGGATCAAAGGCTGCCGGGAGGATGTAGTCTGCGTTCAGCTCTTCATCGCTTACCAGGCCTGCGATTGCGTAAGCTGCTGCGACCTTCATCTCATCGTTGATGTCGGATGCGCGCACGTCGAGCGCTCCGCGGAAGATACCAGGGAAGCACAGTACGTTGTTCACCTGGTTCGGATAATCGCTTCTTCCGGTGCTGACAACGGCTGCTCCTGCCGCTTTCGCCTCATCCGGGAAGATCTCCGGAGTCGGATTTGCGCATGCAAAAATAATCGGGTCTTTTGCCATGGTACGCACCATATCCGGGGTGAAGGTTCCCGGTGCAGAAACGCCGATAAAAATGTCGGCTCCTTTAATCACCTCGGCAAGCGTGCCTTTCTCATGATTGTAGTTTGTGATTTTCGCCATCTCTTCTTTGATCGGATTCAAACCGTCGCGTCCCTCGTAGATCGCACCTTTGCGGTCGGTCATGATCACATTTTTAAGGCCCATCGAGATCAGCAGGCGGATGATCGCGATTCCGGCTGCACCGGCTCCTGATGTGACGATTTTGACTTCATCGAGTTTCTTTCCGACCAGTTTCAGCGCGTTGATGACACCGGCCAGTGTGATGACTGCGGTTCCGTGCTGATCGTCATGGAAGATCGGAATATCACAGCATTCCTTTAATTTCTTCTCAATCTCAAAGCAGCGCGGTGCGGAGATGTCCTCCAGGTTGACGCCGCCGAAGCTTCCGGCGAGCAGGCGCACGGTATTGACGATATCATCGACGTCCTTGCTGCGCACGCAGAGCGGAATCGCATCGACACCGCCGAATTCTTTGAATAAAACGCATTTTCCTTCCATAACCGGCATACCGGCTTCCGGTCCGATATCGCCAAGTCCGAGGACTGCGGTTCCATCTGTGACAACAGCTACGGTGTTCCATCTTCTGGTCAGCTCGTAGCTCTTATTGACATCTTTCTGAATTTCCAGGCACGGCGCTGCCACACCCGGGGTATAGGCAAGACTTAAGGCATCTTTTGTATCTACGGCTGCACGGGATGTCATCTCGAGCTTTCCGCGTAATTCATAGTGCATCTTTAATGATTCTTTTGCGTAATCCATCGCTTTTTTTCCTCCATGTGGTGTATGAACGCGCCTCATTAATAACAGGAAGAGAGATTCACGCGTCATACGAGATGTCTGTTCGCTGCACCCCTATTATAACAAGCGTTCTCTAAATTTCAACCGGTGTTTTGATTAATGAAAAAATTTCCACTTTTCCGCCAAAAACGGCTGCTTCTGTCTCTTATACACATCTGACGCTGCCGACGAAGCTAGAAG
>ENA-OZFE01000681-OZFE01000681.1-human-gut-metagenome-genome-assembly--contig:-NODE-681-length-12757-cov-10.084475_pt1 | contig 12757 bp, 12 predicted proteins | sample MGYA00245077_ERZ653627 | MGnify/ENA primary metagenome ERZ653627 (study PRJEB26926, sample SAMN06165121) | human gut metagenome | biome: ENVO:00009003; feature: ENVO:2100002; material: ENVO:00002003...
TTCATGATTGGTAATTCTATAATGTATTACTTGATTACCGTTCATGACACATTTGATTTTGCATATGACAACAACTATGACGACTTGTTTACTACTACAGTGAACAATTGGGCTTGGTTGTGCCAGCAGACGCATGTGTTGAATCCCATAGAGATAAATCTTAGCACGGCTATTGGATAAAAAATCAGTGGTATTTATTTTTTTGCGAAAGTAAAAGTTGAAATCTAAAATAAGGATGGCTCTAACGTATGAAAAATTTTACGGAGGTGTTTCCAATGCAGAGCAACTGATGTATAAGAAATCTTGTGTATACTCTAAAAGTAAAGAAGGAAAATTAAAATAGCTAGTGAAAAAATATCTCGTAGAATTTTTTTGAAAGCAAGTGGGATTGTGGCTCTTTCTTCAATGGAGCTTAACTCTGGGCTGACTGCTTTTGCAGATAATCAAAGTGATGGAAGCAAATCTCATATCGAGAGATACCATAGATACGATTTTGATACAAAAGAAGAATCTATAGAGGAAATTATAGTTGAAACCAATTCCTTCACGGATGGAGAGACAACTGCAGGCTATTTTCCAAATGGAAAGATTTCGGATATTGATCTATCCGATCTGTATGCGATTATCGGAAGCAATGATATCACTGTTGTTGATAATCCAACGGCAACACCATATTGTAGTACGGTATGCCTACAGATAACGACCAATAATGGAGGGACAAATTATGGTTCTGGATTTATGATTGGGCCTAATGCACTTGCAACAGCAGCACATAATCTATACAGTATAAAGGAAAAAGCCTACGTTAAGTCGGTAAATGTCGCACCTGCTCGATCTGATAATAGTAAACCTTTTGGAAGCGAAAATGTATCGGCAAGTTCGATGATTGTTAGTGATTCTTATCTTGCTGGAACAAGTTCGGAGGATTGGGCGATTATTACGCTCAAGAATAATTTAGGAACGAAAACGGGATGGCTTGGGTTACATTGGCAGTCTAGCAATTATTCATCATCACAGTTGGTGTATGCTTATGGCTATCCGAGCCAAATAAATGGTGCCGATGCGAGATATCGGATGTGTAAATCTTCTGGGTATATTAGAAGTCAGACTTCAAAATATCTCAAGGGCGATTGGGATTTGACAGGTGGCTTTAGTGGTGGTCCTCTTGTAGAATATATTTCTGGAGCTGGGTATGTAGCTATCGGAATCCATAAAGATGGAAGCACAATTGATGGTTCTTCATATCCAACTTCTTATACAGGGGCATTGAGAATAACACAATCGCTTTATACGCTGTTCCTTTCATACAGAGGTTGATAAAATGAAATGCAAACGGAAGATTATGGTTGGCATAGCATTTGTGGCAGTGGTTCTCTGCATTCTATTTCAATCGAATACATTCGGAAGAAAAAAATCGGAACTTATAATTGAAGAAGTTGACCTGAAGAACAATTGTATTTATGCGACTGCAAAAAATCAATTATATGATACGGATGACAATTATATAATTTATGGCGTATCAAACTACTTGAAAGGAAATCTTCAGTTGTCGTATCTTAAAGAAGGCGAAAGCATTCTTGTGATATCAAACGGTAAGGTGTTGCTATCAGATCCGTATCAATTTGATAAAATATACAGTATTCAACTGTTGCAATAGCGTTTCATTTTCTCAATAAATAATATAAGCTATTTACAGCTGCCTCCTCTGTTAAGTGGTGGTGCAGTGCTTATTCTCAATAACGATGCGATTGATGAAAATGATAGACCTTTTTGGAATTTAGAATTTTCTCAATAATCAAGCCCCCAAAATGGCAAACTTGAAATCATCGAGAGATACATAAAATATAGGGTTAAATCGACTTTCGTGTCGAAAAAACAAGTGCTAGAAATAGCAAAATCCATTGAATTTTAGAATGACATTTATAAGAAACCAGTAGATTTGCCTGATATTTGTGATTTCTTTGACCGTTGGGCCATTGATTTTGCACTACATTGATTTTGCACTACTATGAGCAAAGGAAAAACTTAAAATAAGCAAACAACCCGCCATTTGCAGCGACTGCAAGTAGCGGGTTGTTTGGCCTATTTAGAGGTTAGTCTTTCAGTTTGCCATGGTCACAGCCAAGTGAGAGATAATGCTCAATCTCACCACTCAGCACAAGCTGGACGCACTCCAAGGGCTTGTTGTATAGTAGCCAATCAAGTTCAGCTCGCTGTGCCGGGGTATTGCCGTATTCGTCCTCGATGGCAAGGCAGTCAATGGCAATGGCAGAGCCATCAGCGAACTGGGCTTCCGCTCGGTTGGTGTCCATATTATAGTGCCAAGAACGTGCTTTTTGAGAACTATTCTGGTCAAAAATTCGATTTTGTTTCATTTGAATGCCCTCTTTGATGCTTTTATGATTTAGTTTTTTGACGAGATGAGGTCTCTTTTTTCTTTCTCTTGAGTCACCCAACCGCACTATCCTGCATCGCAGGCGTTCACCACATAATCAAATTTCTTGCTGCGGAGCAGTTTGCGCAGGACATTGAACTGCGGCTTCTTTGTATTGTGTACCAGCAGTTTCCACTCAACAGGGAGAATCGGCAAATCCTCAAAACGCCAGTTTTCATAGCGTTCATCGTAATGTTCCGGGGCTGCATACTCTGCCAGATGCCCCAGACACCAGCTTACCACGCAATCCCCACCCTCCAGATACCCGTCCTCCTGTCGGTATGTACCGATCACTTTTGCAATGGATTTCGATACACTCGGTTTTTCTGCAATCACCAGATATTTCAACGCTTTCTCCTTTTTGAAAAAAGCAGGGATAGCCTTTCGACTACCCCTGCATCCTTATGTTACGGTTTTCTTATGTGTCATTTTCGTTGCCGGACTGATTGTCTTCGTTCACAGTCGCAAGGCTCTGGTCGGTTTCCAGATTTTCACTCTGCGGCGTTTCTTCTTTCGGCTTCGGCTTATAAATGTAGAAGTAGAAGAAAGCACCTGCACCGCCCAGTGCCGCCACGAATACCAGCAGCAGAATCTTATTCATGCCACCACTCGATTCCTCTTTCGGTTCTTCGATTTCCACATCCGGGGTAGGTTCGGGTTTGGTTTCGGGCAGAACTACCGCAGGCGTTTCTTCTTCCTGCTTGCCGTTCCGCTCTTCATCATCCAGAAACTCCTGCAAATCGTACTCGTCGATCATCGAGAGCATATAGACGTTTTCGCTGTTTCGCGCCCGGTCGATCACCAGAAAGAATGTTTTGCCGCCCTTGGTCTTTACTGTGAAGAACTCCTTGCTGGGGTCATCCACGATGTTATCCTCCACCTCGCCGTTGCCTGCGATGGTGAACGGGATTTTTTCTTCCTCGGTCGGTTCCTCTTCCTCGGTCGGTTCCTCTTCCTCGATCACCTGTGTCGGTTCCTCCATCACTTCAGTGGTGTCCACAAAGGCAAAGGCCGGGGTCGAAAAGCCCACTGCCATCAGCAGGGTCAGAATTGTGCTGGGGATAACAACTCCCAGCCGTTTAAGCATCTTTTTCAATCGCTTCCTCCGTTTCTGCTTCCTCCGAAGCGTTGTTTACAGCGGTCAGGAACGTCACGTTGCCCGCCTGAATGTTGTCCAGCAGAGCCAGCAGTTCGCGCCCGCCCATCTTGGTGCTACGGATGGCACGAATGATCTCGCTGTCCTCTTCCTTTTTCTGTGCTGCCCGGATGGTTCTCAGCCGTTCTTCCAGTTCCGCAATCTGCTGTTCCGTCTTTTCGGCTTCATCCAGATATTTCTGTAATTTTTTGCCCATCGGCCCTCCTTTCAGTTGATGCGGCCAAAGCCTAAAAAGTGGCTCTGCCAGTAGGTCGAATTGATGCTGGTATAGGAAATGGGATCGCCGCAGTGGATCATCATCCCATCACCGACATAGATGCCAACGTGCGACGCACCAGTGGTGTTATAGGTTTTCTCGAAGAAGATCAAGTCACCGGGCTGTGCATCTGCACGGGAAACATAGCTGCATTTCCCTCGCAGGCCGTTGGCCGTCGTACGCCCAACGCTCCATCCATTGCCGCAGTTATTGATGACCCAGCATACGAAGCCGGAACAGTCAAAACTGGTGCTTGGGGAACTGCCGCCCCACACATACGGCATACCTAGATACTTTTCGGCTTCCTCAATCATCCTTGCGAACTTTTCATCCGAAAGGGCTTCCGATGGAATATCATACTTGAAACCACCGCCGGAGCCACCAGCACCGCCTGTGCCGATACTGCCCGTTGTGCCGCCGCTGTATGTCGGGGAGCCTGCGCCGAACAGTTCGGGGCGGTTGCCGTAGGTCAGGTTATAGGCATCGTACCGTCCGGTCTGCTTCCGGTTCATGTTCTTCCGCGCGATGGTATCGAAGCCCTTATTTTTCAGCAGGACATTGAGGATTTTATACTCGTACTCCACTTCTTCCTGATAGGTATAGGTTTCCATACTGACATTTCCAAAAGCGTCAATCGTTGGCCGAATCCCTACTCTGGTTTCCATGCGAGTGCGAATCTCAATGGTTTCCCACACTTTCAGGAGATACTGTTGCTTGAACAGTTCTTTGATAACAGGCTTGACCTGTCCTCTGGTGAACTGCTCATAAACCGCAGTCAGATGGGAAATAAGCTGATACGGGTCATGCCCGATCTCATCCAGCTGATAACGGTATTCATCATAGCCCGGATGGGTGGATTCCATCTGCCGAATCTGCTTATCCAGTTCTTTTTCCAGTTCCAGATAATCTTCTTCCGCACCTTTCATGTCGGCATCCTTGCTGGGGTAGGTCGTTCCCACAAAGGTACTGCCCGTTCCCTGAATTGCCGCACCGCAGCTTGAAAAGGCTCCCAGCATGACCATCACCAGAAGGATGCCAACACCAATACTGACCCACAGGGTTTTATTCTGCACGACGATCTCCTGCACCGCCGCTTTCGCTTTCTCCGTAATGGTGTTTGTTGCCGCTGCTGCCTGCTTGCTGGCGGCAGTTCCGGCTTTCTGGCCGCGCTTGGCGGCTGCATAGGCATCCTTATACTGCTTTTTCTGGTAAAACTTCGCACCGACTGTTTTTGCTTCACCTCCTGCGGCAGTCGGTGGCGGCTGGGGCTGTTTCTTTTTCAGCGACGGTTCTGCTGCATTTTCCGCCGTACCACCCTCGCTCTCGGAAAATTTCAGGCGGCTGGACTTCTGATCCTCGCCACCTCTTTTCTCTGCTCTGGCAGATTTGTCTTTGGGCTTTTTTCTACCTTTGACAAAGTGGTGCAGGCGTTCGGCGGCTTCTTCCGACTTGTGAGCAGCTTCCACGCCGGAATTGTCCTTTTCTACCTGATGTACTTTCTGATGAGCAAACCCGGTGGCGGTGTCCACTCCTTTCTTGGCCACCTTCTTAACGCCCATTCCTATGCCACGGACAATGCCGCCTTTTTCATCTTCAAAAGAAAGTCGGCCTTTCTTTGTGGGCGGCTCTGCATCCGATTCCACAGGCGCATCCTTCGGCTTGCCATCCTCCTGATGGGCTTTGTAATAGTCTGCGCTCTGCTTGGCGGTGCTGTGATGCCGGGGTACATCCTCCTCCCCGTCCCCGGCATCCATGCACCGTTCTTCTTCCACGATAGTTTCTTCATCTGTTTCCTTTTCCGCAGTTTCTTTTGCCAAATCTTCCTTCTCCGGCTTTTCTTCTGCGGTTGCGGACTTCTGTTCCCCGGTGCGGAGGTTTTCATCCACCAGACCATCCTTGGTCATTTTCTGGACGATTTTATCTCTGCCCCGAAACTTTTTGTCTGCTATGGAAATCACCTCCTTCCGGCTGGAGCCGTCATGCGATCAAGGCTGCGTGGGTTTCCCACTTATCAAGCACCTGTTCCAGCTTCCGGGCAAAGGCGATCAGACGGGCATTCACTTCCTCACGGTCAAGATACCCGTGGGCTTCCATGTGAAAGCCGTCAGTCAGTTCATCGGCCAGTGTGCCAACGGCATAGAAATCTTCCAGCACCGTATGCACCACTGATTCCTCATCGTGGAAGTTGAGCGGCTCCACCTCACCAAAGGGCGGGCCGGAATCGCTTTCGTGCGGTTCCATGTCAGAGTGATGATGAATCTTGCAGCTCAGTCGGTCAAAAATGTTCAGTGTGTTCATGCTTCTTTCTTCTCCTTGTATTTTCCCATCTCATTGGGCTTCGTGGTCATCAAGCTGTACAATTTCAGTGAAGTATCGAACTTATCCTTGAACGGGATAATCGTGTTGCCGTAGAACAGCAGCCCCTCGCCCTCGTTGCTGTTCGTCACATACGACAGCTGGAACGGTGAAATATTCAGCTGCTTTGCAAGGATTTGTCGGTCGCCGGATGCCTGGTTGAGCATATAAATAAAATCGCTGTTCTCGAAGATATTCTCGATTTCCCGGCTGGCCAGCAGATCCTTGATGTTCTGTGTAATTCCTGTCGGCACACCGCCCCATTTTCGGAACCGCTTCCAAATCTCGACGCTGTATGCTGCGGTCTGTTCCTCTTTCAGCAGGAGGTGAAACTCGTCTATATAGTACCGCGTGTTCTTTTTGCTGTTGCGGTTGACGGTAACACGGTTCCAGACCTGATCTTGGACGATGAGCATTCCCAGTTTTTTCAACTGTTTACCCAGTTCCTTGATGTCGAAACAGATAATGCGATTGTCCAGTTCCACATTGGTCTGATGGTTGAACACTCGCAGCGAACCATTGACGTAGATTTCCAGTGCCGTGGCAATACGCTGCGCCTGCCGTTCCTTCTGCTCCCGCAGGCAGTCGTACAGATCACCGAGCGTCGGCATATTCTCCGGCTTCGGGTCGTTCAAATATTTCTGGTAGACCAGCGGCAGGCAGCGGTCAATGACCGACTTTTCCTCCGGCTCCATGCCATCCCTTGCGCCCATGATAAGTTCGCACAGGGAAAGAATGAAGTCCGATTTCATGCCCAGCGGGTTATCATCGTCCGCATAGTTGAGGTTAATGTCCATCGGGTTGATGTAGTCCTTACTGGTGGACGAGATGTGAATGACCTGACCGCCCAACGCTTCCACCAGCGGATAATACTCTCCTTCGGGGTCTGCGACGATAATATCGTCCGTTGTGGTAAAGAACACGTTGGTGATCTCACGCTTTGCACTAAACGACTTACCGCTTCCCGGTGTGCCGAGGATCAGGCCGTTCGGGTTTTTCAGCTGCTTCCGGTCTGCCATAATCATGTTGTTAGACACTGCGTTCAAGCCGTAATAGAGGGAATCGCCCTCCATGAAAAGTTCCTGCGTGGTGAACGGCACAAAAATCGCGGTGGAGGTGGTAGTCAGCGCGCGCTTGATGGGAACGAGGTTATTTGCCAGCGGCAGGCTGCTCATAAGGCCCTGCTCCTGCAGATAGTCCAGACGGTTCAGAGTGCAGTTAAACTTCTGAACGATACCAGCAGTCTGAAACACAGCACTATCCAACTCCTGCTTGGTCTTGGCCGTATTAAGGAAAAGCACCGTAACAAGGAACATACGCTCATTACGGCTCTGCAGATCATCCAGAATCTTTTTGGCCTCGCCGCCATAAGTTGCAAGGTCACTCGGAATAATTTCCATATCATAACCAGACCTCACAGCTTTCTTCTGTTCCTCAATTTTCATACGGTCCAGGTCGGTAATTTTGCCCTTGATCAGTTTGATGGCTTTCAACTGGTCTACCGACTGCACATGGATACTGACCACCAGATTTTTGTCCATATCCAGAAATTCAGCCAGCACCTTATCCGTTAGTTCCGGGGCAAGGATGTTCAGGTAGGATGCAGCACCATAGGTGTCGCCCATCATAAAGTCCTTGCCACTCTTGAACAGGAAACTGGTCGGGGCAATGAAGTCTTTTGTCGTCATGCCGCTCTGCAGGATGCGGTCATAGCTGAAATCGAACTTCTGCTGTTCCTCCTGATGAAAGGTTTCGTACATGATCTGAAGCCGTTCCACGCCGTTCAGCGGGTAGGCTTTCACGCCCAGCACCTTGAAATTGTTGAGAATGTCGGTTTCGATACGCTCCAGCCGGGGTTTTGCCTCCCGGACACTCTTTGCTTCAATGCTGAATGTGATGTACTTCGTGCGAACCAGACCGTTATTGCCCTTGGCAAGCTGCTGTTTCAGCATCTGTGCATATTCCATACGCACATCGTCAAACGCGTCGTGCTGCGGCTCGATCTGAATTACCTTGTTGTACTCGCTCATATCGCTCTTATGGTTGATGAACGACAGCTGAAAACGGATGCTGGCATCGAAGTAGTTGAGGAAGTCGCACCAGCTTTCAAAGATGGTGTTTTTATCCTCATTCTGCGCCAGCTGGTAGTTGATGTCGTAGAATCGGACGGTTTTGGAATACAGATGTTCCTCCACCCGGCAGATACCGTCGCGCCCCATTTCCAGATATGGAATGGAACGCTGCACGGTGAGCCGCTGTTCCTTCTGGCTCTTTTCGGGTTTCCGAAAGAACTTCTGGAAGAAGCCGCCCGACTGCGGTTTCTTCTTCGGTTCACTTTTTACCAATGATGCCTCCTTTCTTCTGGATCGGTGCTGCGGTTTCCAGTTCCCGCTCATACAGGTTTTCGACCTCATAGCGGCGTACCGCAGGACGTTTGAATCGGACGCTGATGAAATTCGTCAGGATGGTTTCAAGGTGCATCCCGTTTTTCTCGTATAGAGCAAAGAAAAATTCCGGCAGCATCAGGAGCACCATGCCTGCCGCTGCATTGCTGGTTCCCAGCGTGTCGCGCATAAGAAAATAGAACGGAACGCCAATGCCTGCTGCAAACCCCATACATACAAGCTGGCGTTTCGTCAGGTTCAGAAAGACCTTGTTCTTCACTTTGGAAAGGTCTTTGGGAATCGTTACATAGGCCATTTATCACCAGAACAGCCAGACCGCCGCCGGGAAACGGCGTTGTCTGCTGTCTTTTCCTTTCATTGGATTTTCCCGGATTTAGTGACTGCCGAAGATCTGTTTGGACAGACTTCCCGTTTTGAGCAGCGAGAAACAAAGAATCACCGTGTAGGCCATTGTGCCGAACAATGCCGAGTGAATATCCGAAGATACCCGGATGCTGCCGATAAGGGCTGCATAGATCGCCACGCAGACCATCATCAGGAACGCCTGGAATGCCAGCGCGAACAGCCCTCGGAAGTAGTTTGTACCCACATGGCCCCATTCACGGTTACTCATGGTTGCAAACGGAATCGGAGCAAGCGAAGTGTAGAGGTATATTTCTATCATTCTGCCGTACATAATTACCGTGATAACCACCGACAGAATTTTCAGACACCAGCTTACAACAAGGGTTTCCAATGCCAGCGTCACCAGTTCGCCAATCGCCATTGTTGCCATTGCCGCCTGCATCTGCATGGAAAGAGAACTAATATCAATGGCGGTATTGCCACGAATAATGCCGGAGGAAGAATTTACCACCGACTGTCCAATGTCAAATACCGCCATTGCAATATCGAACGTATGGCTGACGAGATAGACCGCGATCCACATCTTCACGAAATACTTGAAGAACATCCATGTGTCTACATCGTGCAGATTGTTCCGTTCCGTCAGCATCGAGATCAGTTCGTAGCAGAGGATCAGCGTAATGATGATTCCTGCAATGGGAATTACCACCGAATCCGAAATGTTACGGATCATGCTGAAAATGCTGCTGTTCCACCCTTGCGGTGTCTGCCCGACCTGAGCAGCGATTTCACTGGTCTGTTGGTTGACCGCTGTGAACATCGTACTCAGGTTGGACTCCACCATGCCGGAAAGAAGTTCCCTCATCCATTTTTCGATTGCTGCGAAAATATTATCGAACAATGGCGGGTTTTCCTCCTATCGCTTGTTGATTAGCCGAACAGACCAGAGAGCAGCGGGATCAGCTGGGTGCCGATGAGGATGACACCGCCGCCGGACATCAGCTGCTTCATGCCCTGCGACTTTGCTAATGTGCGATAAAGAAGTAATAGAAGTGTAAAAAATTTTGCCGTTCCTATCCGGCACTTAGGGCTGTGTCGGATAGGTCGGGCGTTAGGCTTCGGGCAAGTCAATCTTGCCGACAAAGCTGTAATAAATCTCAATGTCCTGCCTGCGGGTGCCGTTCTCATCATAGCTGCACTCATGCACCACAATTTTCTCGATCATTTCCCGCAAGAGAGTGGGGGTCAGTTCTTCAAAGGCAAGGTGCTTGCGGACAATGCCCATAAATTTCTCGGCGTTGACGGTAGCTGCCTGTGACTTGTCCAGTTCGGCTTGCAGGGCGGCGGCTCTCTTTTTCAGCTCCGCTTGCTCGGCTTCGTAGTCAGCCGACAGTTCCATGAAACGCTCATCGCTGATTTTGCCGTTTACATTGTCCTCATACAGCCGCTTGATAATGCGGCTGATTTCAGAAATGCGTTCCTGCGCCTGTTCAAGCTGCTTGATGGCTGCGGCGGTCTTTCGCTTGCCGCCGATCTCGTTCTGCTGGACAAGTAGTTTCACAAACCGGCTCTCATGCTTGGCTGCGTATTCGGTCACTTGCCGGAGATTTGCCAGGACACCAGCGGTCAACAGATCGGTGCGGATAAAGTGCGCCGTACAGTTGCGGGTGCGCTTCTTGTAGCTGCCGCAGATGTAGCAGTCCTGTTTGCGGTCTTTGTTCTGATACCGCTGCTGATACAGCACATGGCCGCAGTCGGCGCAGAACAAAATCCCGGAGAACAGCCCCACTTCATCGTAGCGGTTCGGGCGTTTGCGCTGTTTGCGTAACTCCTGCACCCGTTCCCATGTTTCCTTGTCGATGATCGGCTCATGGTGGTTCTCGAAAATGGCCTGCTTCTCGACGGGGTTCTCTATGCTGTGCTTGACCTTATAAGAAGGCTTTTCCGTTTTGAAGTTCACCAGACATCCGGTGTACTCTCGGTTTTCGAGGATATGAACGACGGTGTTGGTCGCCCATTTGCACTCATAGCCTGGGTGATAACGGCGGGTGCTGCCTGTCCGCTGATATTCCAGCGTCCCCGGCGTGGGGATTTGCTGCTCCGTCAGCATACGGGCAATCTTGGTCGGGCCGTTCCCGGCAAGGCAAAGCTGGTAAATCTGCTGCACCACCGGGGCGGCTTCCTCGTCTATAATAAAATTCTCGTCCTCGTCCATCACATAGCCGTAAACCGGCTTGCTGGTAACAGGCTTGCCGCTCATGCCTTTTGACTTTTTCACTGCCTTGATTTTCTTGCTCGTATCTCTCACCAGCCATTCATTGAACAGATTTCGCAGAGGGGTAAAATCGTTGTCCATGCCGCCGTTTGCGCTGTCCACATTGTCGTTGACAGCGATAAAACGCACGCCCTTTTGAGGGAACAGCATTTCACTATTATAGACAAGAGCACAAAAAGGATAGGTACGGTGGGGATTAACCCGTCAGATTTTCCATTCAATTTCTACCTTTTCATTTGTTGCCCGGATGACCGTTATCAGTGCGTCCACCACCTGCCTCTTGTCCTCAAAGCTGACATTCTCCCAGTCATCCAGATACCCGGAAATGCTTTCCATCTTCTCCATCGGCACAGCGTCCGCAGAGAGTTTTGCAATCTCATTGGCAATGGACTGCCGCCTTGCGTCCAGCTCCTCAATTTTGCTGTTGGCATAGGAGAGCAAAACAGGGCTTGCGCCCGTCAGCGTGTCAAGCAGCTTTTCAATCTCGCTTTCTACCTGTGCCAGTTCCAGCCGCTTTGCAGTCAGTTTCGGGGAGATTTTTGCAGCCTTGTTCCGACCTGTCAGCGTCTTAAAATCTTTCAGCTTTTTAACCATCGCCCCATAGACTACCGCTTCCAGTTCGTGCAGCTTCACGCACCCGCAGCCGGGACACGCCTTGCTGTCCGCATGGACGGTGCAGCGCAGGTAAAGAATACCGTTGGAGTGCGCTGACATGAGCGCATAGCCGCATTTCCCGCATTTGATTTTTCCCGCCATCCATGTGTTCCGGGCTTTCCTTGCGGGCTGGTAAGTGTGGCTGGCAAGCAGCTTCTTCCGGCATTTCAGCCACAGCTCCGATGGGATAAACCCCTCATGTGGAGCCAGTACCAGCGTCTGTCCTTGCAGGTGCTTGTGCTTGTCCTCTGTATTCCCCTTGCCCTGATAGTAATAGCAGCCGTTTGTCCCGGCAAAGTCGGCGGCATCATTGTAAATATCCGTTCCCTGGCTTTTGTAAAACTCGTATATGTCGAGGTCAGCCATGACATAAATCGGGTTGCGGAGAATAACGCTCAAAGTAGCCCTTGACAGCGGCCTGCCATGATAAGTACGCATACCGTCCACCGTCAGCTTCTTTGTAATGTCATGCAGCGATACCTGCGGGTCAACGTACATCTCATACATCTGCCGGACAAAGGCCGCTTCGGTTGGCTCTATTACCAGCTTCTTTGTGCGCACCCCGTCCATCACATAAGGCTCTGTCCGAAATCCGTAGGGCGTTTTGCCGCCCATTTTGAAGCCCCGCTGACAGCGGGAGTACCATGCGTCCTGCACCCGCTTCTGTATCGTTTCCCGTTCAAGCTGGGCGAACACGATACAGATATTCAGCATCGCCCGCCCCATCGGGGTGGAGGTATCAAACTTTTCCGTAGAGGACACAAACTCCACATTGTACTGCTGGAACAGCTCCATCATGTTGGCAAAGTCCAGAATGGAACGGCTGATACGGTCGAGCTTGTAAACCACGACTTTTGCAATCAAGCCCCGCTTGATG
>ENA-OZFE01000686-OZFE01000686.1-human-gut-metagenome-genome-assembly--contig:-NODE-686-length-12721-cov-13.226196_pt1 | contig 12721 bp, 10 predicted proteins | sample MGYA00245077_ERZ653627 | MGnify/ENA primary metagenome ERZ653627 (study PRJEB26926, sample SAMN06165121) | human gut metagenome | biome: ENVO:00009003; feature: ENVO:2100002; material: ENVO:00002003...
TACCATAGAGAGCGACGGCAGCTACACCGTGACCTCCGCCGATGGCCTGATGAATATAGCCGAATTAGTGAACGGAGGTAAGAGCGACATTAACATTACCCTCGACACTGACATTGACCTCACAGGCAAAGACTGGACACCGATAGGCACAGACTACGACAACTCATACAAAGGCACCTTCGACGGTGGCGGCCATACCATTACGGGGCTGACCTTTACGACAAATGACGAATATGCGGGTCTGTTCGGCTGGCTCAATAGAGCTGGTACGGTGAAGAACGTGGTGATGGAGGGCGTACAGATAACAAGCAATCAAATATATGGCGGCAGTATTGGCGGCGTGGTAGGATATAGCTGGGGCACCATTGAAAACTGCTCGGTGTCGGGCAGCGTCAGCGGCACGGTGTATGTCGGCGGTGTGGTGGGTGTTCAAATAGGCGGTTCCATCACCGGATGCAGTTCCTCTGCCACAGTGAAGGGAACGGTCGATGTCGGCGGCGTGGCAGGTCAGACGAATTCGAGTGCCACCCTGACCGCTTGCTATGCCACGGGCAACGTGACCATAGAAATAAACCCCGCAAAGAATATCGCTGGCGGCAGTCTGGTGGGAATGAACGCAGGAAGCAGCCTCCTTGCCTGCTATGCCACGGGCAACGTAACCAGTACGGGTAGTAGCACTGGCTATGTACATATCGGCGGCTTTTTGGGAAATAACTACACCACCGTGACCGCCTGCTATTGGAAGAACAATCATGAACAAGGTATCGGCTACAATAGGAAAAGCACCAAAGCCACGAAGGTGGACGGCACTGACGTTACTTGGAAGAACGCCGTTGATGCCATGAACACCGCCTTGCAGAACGCAGGCTCAGAGTGGCGTTACGAACTTAAAGGAGCATTGCCTACCTTGAGGAAGCAGTAAACCGTCGGGCGGAAAAGTTCCGCCCACAACGGAAAGAACCAGAGTAATAAAATAACAGATATTATGAGGATAAGATTTTTTGCACTTGCAGCGCTCGCCCTCTCACTCGCCGCCTGCACGCAGGACGAAGCGGGCTTTCTGCCGGAAGGGGCGGAAGGCACACCCATCGTCTTCACTGCCACGGGGCTGAATCCCGTCGCGACAGCCACCGTCGGCACCCGTGCCCCAGCGGACGGCAATTGGGAGGGTGTGCAGAGCGTGGCAGTCCTGATGGACGGCACGGTGAAGGCATACGACGTGACGCTCACCACCGCCGACCCCACCAGCGCCACGCTGACCTCCACCGACCCGTACTACTGGACCAACCACAACGACATCACCGTCACAGCGTGGTGGCCCTACACCGAGGGCGAGACAACCCCTTCTGCTGTGAAGGTAAAAGCCAACCAAAGTGCCCGGAAAGACTTCGAGGGCAGCGACCTCATCGTAGCCGACGGACAGACGGTGACCTATGGTAGCCCCACGCTCCGCTTCACCCACCGCACGGCGCGGGTGACCGTCGTTCTGACGGACTACACCGAGGGGCTGGCATCCGTGCAGCTGACGGGTCTCTCCACCGAGAATGACAATCCAGATAAAATCACCCCGTATGACAAGGGCAGCAACACCTACATCGCCCTCGTAGCCCCGCAAAGTGTGGCAGCTGGCAGGACCTTCATTACGTGCACCTTCACTAACGGCAAAACCTTCGTTTATAAGATGAAGAATGCTACCGACTGGCAGGCGGGCGGTGAATATACCTACACCGTCTCCCTCGCTGCGGCAAAAGACCTGGGCTATACCATAGAGAGCGACGGCAGCTACACCGTGACCTCCGCCGATGGCCTGATGAATGTAGCCGAATTAGTGAACGGAGGTAAGACCGACATTAACATTACCCTCGACAAAAACATTGATCTGACGGGCAAAGGCTGGACGCCGATAGGCACAAGCTTCGATAACTCATACAAAGGCACTTTCGACGGCGGCGGCCATACCATCACGGGGTTGACCGTTACGACAAATGACCAATTTGTGGGTCTGTTCGGCTATCTCAATAGAGCTGGTATGGTGAAGAACGTGGTGATGGAAGGCATACAGATAACAAGCAATCACATGTTTGGCTGTACTGGCGGCGTGGTAGGATATAGCTGGGGCACCATTGAAAACTGCTCGGTGTCGGGTAGCGTCAGCGGCACAGATTGTGTCGGCGGTGTGGTGGGTTCACAAAAGGCCGGTTCCATCATCGGATGCAGCTCCTCTGCCACTGTGAAGGGAAAGCACTATGTCGGCGGTGTGGCAGGAGAAAAATGGGGCACCATGACAGCTTGCTATGCCACAGGCAACGTGACCTTAGAAATAGCTTCCCAAAAGAATAACTTTGGCGGCGGTGTAGTGGGATTAAACGGAGGAAGCCGCGTCCTTGCCTGCTATGCCACGGGCAACGTAACCAGTACGGGTAGCAGCACCGGCAATGTGCATATCGGCGGCTTGTTTGGAGATAGCTACACCACCGTGACCGCCTGCTATTGGAAGAACAATCAGGAACGAGGCTATAAGACCGCCCCCGAATCCACGAAGGTGGACGGCACTTACGTTACCTGGCAGAAAGCCGTCGATGCCATGAACACCGCCTTGCAGAACGCAGGCTCAGAGTGGCGTTACGAACTTAATGGAGCATTGCCTACCTTGAGGAAGCAGTAAACCGTCGGGCGGAAAAAGTTCCGCCCGCAACGGAAAGAACCGAAGTATAACCCCAATAAAGAAAGGAGGACGTGATGGAACACACGGAGAATCCACCATATTGGTTTTGGCATCAAGGCATTGTCAATAATAATATAGACTCCAGTGTAAATATGGAAGCTGTAAGCCGGACATTGTCAAGATTGGTGCTCATTAAAGACAACAAATCAAGTATTTAAATTAAAAACATGGGACTTTTTCACAGAGGCAAGAAAAATAATGACGATGAGCCGGACAGTGTTCAAACCAATTCATTCTCTGATATTATGAATGGTTTGCAGTACGCCGTAAACTGTGCACAAGATACATTACAGAATCATCAGATACAAAATCTGACCAGACTTTTTGAAGGAACAAATGCAAATAACGCAAATACGTTCCAATCAAAAAAAATCATGGTTGGAGACAAGACTATTGATATTCCACTTATAGCCTTGATATCCCATCATTATCTTGCAATGGATAATGTGCAGATAAAGTTCAAGGCGAAGGTCGGAAGCGTGGAATCACAGATTCCGGAAAACAACTTGCTGTTATCCAGTCCGCACAGAGCCAATCTCCAGATGCAGATGAGCAACATAAAACCAGATACAGATGATATCATGGAGGTTTGCGTCAATTTTAAAGTTCAGGAGACTCCGGAGAGTATTTCCCGAATCATTGACGATTTTGTAAAAAATATCTAACAATTTTAAAATTCAAATGTTATGGCAGAAGAAATAAAGAACCAAGGGCAACAAGAAAATGCGGAAAACTTGAATGAAAATGTAAGCGGACAGGCGAAAGAAATTATCTCCGCTGCATTGGAAGAGACTCAAAACAGAGAAACTTCTCCAGTTCTTAAAGCAGATTCAAACGTGACTGACAAATTCAAGGGGCTTCCCATGCGGGAACTTATTGCAGCTCCACTTATTGCAGCAGCCGAAGCACAACAGGAATTGGCAGCGACAGCATGGAATTTCTACCAGCAAATTGCATTTGATGGTAAAAGCGGCAATAAAGCGCGTATATTGGAATTCGATGTCGAAAGACCGATACAGCAGGATGGAAAAATGACAACAATGTCACAAAGTGTCAAGGCTCCGTTTATAGGATTGGTGCCTATTCCTTCCCTGCTCATAGATCGCGTGGATGTCGATTTCCAGATGGAGGTTACCGATACATCAAACGTAAAAAGCACTACCAACGCAGAAGTAGAGGCAAAAGCTTCTGCAAAACATTGGTTTATAAATGCGGAAATCAGCGGCAAAGTCACGACCGCCCGCGAGAACACCCGCATGACCAACCAAACGGCAAAATACCAGATACATGTGACAGCCAGTCAGCAGCCGCAGACCGAAGGTCTGTCTAAACTGATGGATATAATGGCATCATGTATCGAGCCTATAACAAACGAAAGTAACAGTAAGTAAATATATGAATTTGATTCAAGCATTAAGATTGCCAAACAGTCAAGCAGTAATGACAAATATTGCACGGTTTCATTATCAAAATATTTATAATGTAGGTTTGACCCCTCCGATTTTCACGCAAAGTAATTTGACATTTCAAATAAAAGGATATACCCGTAACTATCGTTTTCTTAGATTAGACTACGCCTGTGTCATATATATTGCGGATAGAATAGCAGTCGTTGCTTCAAATGGCATAGATACTTTAAGTTCAGGTTTTTCGGGGTGTTATATGGCCAGTTTTAGGCACAATGGCATTAGGTATGTTGCTCATATTCCAACGCCTAACAATAGTATTAAAACATCATGGAATCGGGCGGTTAAAAATCGAATAATAGATAATGTTGTTCTTTTTAAACCTACTGAAGGATTGGCGAGAATCCCAGGAACCATTGGTATTTGGGGAATTATAACATTTAACGATAGATGTTATCGGCTTGATGTAAATGAAAACGCTCCTCCAAGTCAAGCCATACGTGGCCAAAGAATTTTTAACTCAATCCCGAGAAATCCCATACTAACAGAAATTCCACCTATCGCCGGTGGTCAGATGCCTTAATAATTATAACAATTGTAAATAAGGGAAGAATGGTTGTTTCATTGAGGAGTAGAATTCTATTCGGATATATAATTCTGGTGGCGGTCATAGGCAGCATGGCCGCCATTCTCATCCATGAACCTGCGAAGTTCCACGACCTATATGCGTATTTTAAATAACGGTATTTACACAAACAGCAAATGAGCGAACAATTCGTTACCACTACCAAGCATTTCCGCAAGATGCTTGCCGCAGGCTATCTGTTGATAGTCCTGCTGGTGGGCGGCATCATCTGCACGTGGCTCGGAGAATGGCGCGACTTGGAGTTGCTGGAACGGGAGAACCGTGAAATCAACCGCTTCCGCAAGGAAACACACGATGCGTATGTGGGTGTGGTGGAGTTGTCTCTTTTGGGCGAGTCGGTGCTGGAATGGGACGATAAGGATGTGGCGGCATACCGGCGGCAACGGATGACGGTGGATAGTATGCTTTGCCGCTTCAAGAGCCATTACGAATCGGTGCGCATAGACAGCGTGCGCCACTTGCTGGAGGACAAGGAAAAGCGGCTGTGCGCCATCATGGAGGCTCTGGAACAACAGGCGGATATCAACCGCCGGATAGCCAAGCAGGTGCCGGTGATAGTGCAAACGAGCAGGCAGGAAGAGCCGAAGAAACAGAGGAGGAAAGGTTTTCTCGGGTTGTTCGGCAAGAAACAGGAAGCACCTCCGACGACGACCACCACGATGCTCTACACACTGAACCGTGATATGATAGCGCAACAACGTGCCCAAAGCCATCGTCTGTCGGAATATGCCGACAGCCTTGCCAGCCGCAATGCGGAACTGAACCGCCAACTGCAAACCCTTATCCAGCAGATGGACCACAAGGTGCAGGCTGACTTGCAGGAACGTGAGGCGGAAATATCCGCTATGCGTGAAAAGTCGTTCTTGCAGGTAGGTATCATAACGGGTGTCATGCTGCTGTTGCTCATTATTTCATACATCATCATTCACCGCTATGCCACCCGCATCAAGCAGTACAAACGTAAGACAACAGATTTAATCGGGCAACTGCAAAAGTCCGTAAAACAAAACGAATCGTTGATAGCCTCACGCAAGAAAGCGATGCACACCATCACCCACGAGCTACGCACACCACTGACTGCCATACATGGATATGCGGAACTGATGCAGGACAACGAAGAAGAAAAGATAAGCGGTTATGCGGACAATATCCTGCAAGCCTCCAAGAGAATGACCGACATGCTCAACTCCCTGCTTGACTTCTTCCGCTTGGACAGCGGCAAGGAACAGGCGAATGTCCGTCCGTTTCGTTTGGAAAACATCGCGGAGCTGTTGCAAACGGAGTTTACGCAACAAGCAGAAGCAAAAGATCTTAAACTTACCATCGAGTGCCCGGAGGGTATTATCCTGAATGGCGACAAGGAGCGCATCATACAGATATGCGACAACCTGCTGGGCAATGCCGTCAAGTTCACGAATGCCGGAAGCGTTTCACTTGTCATAAGCTATGACGGCAATAGGCTGACCCTTGTAGTAGAGGACACCGGAACCGGCATGAGTGCGGAAGAACAACAGCGAGTGTTCGGAGCGTTCGAGCGGCTTTCCAACGCCGCCACGCAAGACGGTTTCGGATTGGGGTTAAGCATTGTGAAACAGATAGTCGGGATGCTTGACGGCACTATACGCTTGGAAAGCGAAAAAGGAGAAGGCAGTCGTTTTACTGTGGAGTTGCCAATGAACACTGCCGATATTGGTATTGAAGAACAGACAGCCGCAGAAAGTCTGGCTCATATAGAAAGACCTTATTCTGTCATCGTATTGGACGACAATCCGATGGTATTATCCATGACAAAGGAAATGTATGCTGGTATAGGTGTGCATTGCGACACGTTCACCACTATTGGCGATGCAATGGAAGCCATGCGGCAGCACACATACGACCTCATGATAACCGATATGAAGATGCCGGAGATTAACGGCTATGAGGTGTTGGAGTTGTTACGCTCGTCAAGTGTCAGCAACTCGAAAGAGATTCCCATTGTCGTGGCGACCGCCTCCGGCAGTTGCAGCGAAGAGGAGCTGTTGGAAAATGGATTTACCGCCTGCCTGTTCAAGCCATTTTCCATTTCCGAACTGGTTGCTGTATCAGACAAATGCCTTTTGACAAGTACGGACAAGGATGAACTTCCCGACTTGTCCTCTCTGCTTGCATATGGTGACAAACGGGCGATGCTCGACCGTTTGATAACCGAAACAGAAAAGGATATGCAGGCTGTCCGGGAAATCATGGAGAGGAATGACCGCAAGGCGTTGGACGAATGGATACACCGTCAGCGAAGTTCATGGGCTGTTATCCGTGCTGACAAACCCTTGTGGAACCTGTATGAACTGCTGCATCAAGAATCTGAATGTTCCGAAATGGAATTGCGGAAATGCGTGGATGCCATGCTTCGTATGGGAACAGTTATCATAGAACTTGCGCAAAAGGAAAGGAGGTTGTCGGATGAAAGTATTTGTGATTGAGGACAACCCCGTCTATAACGATTATGTCTGCAACCTGCTGAAGAAAGACAGCTTCGATACTATGTCGGCATATAATCTTGCCACTGCCAAGAAACTATTGGCAAAGTCAGAGGTGGATGATATTGTCGTTGCCGACCTACGCCTCCCCGACGGTGAAAGCATAGAGTTGTTACGGTGGATGCGTGCCAACGACAAACAACAGGTGTTTATCGTTATGACCAATTACGGGGAGGTGCATACGGCAGTGGAAAGTATGAAGCTCGGCTCAAAGGATTACATACAGAAACAGTTGTTGGAGGATAAACTGATACCGCTTATCCGCACCCTGCAAAAAGAACATGAAAAGCGACTACAATGGAACATTCCGATATTCGTCCGGCAGGGCGAAGCCTATCAGAAAATCAAGAAACGTGTGCGCCTTGTAGCCACCACCCGGATGAGCGTGCTGATACTGGGCGAGAACGGTACGGGCAAGGAACATATCGCACAACATATACACCAACAAAGCAAACTTGCCGATAAACCTTTTGTGGCAGTGGACTGCGGAGCCTTGTCCCCGTCATTGATACAATCCGCCTTCTTCGGACACGTCAAGGGCGCGTTTACGGGTGCCGAAGCAAACAAGACGGGGTATTTTCTGGAAGCGGATGGCGGCACGCTGTTCCTTGACGAAGTGGGCAACCTAACAATGGAGATGCAACAGATGCTGCTCCGCGCCATACAGGAACGCCGTTACCGTCCCGTCGGAGCAAAGGAGGACAAAACAGCCAACGTGAGGATAGTGGCTGCAACCAACGAGGATTTGCAGAAAGCCGTAACGGAAAAGCGGTTCCGGCAGGATTTGCTCTATCGCTTGCAGGAGTATGTGATAACCATGCCGCCCTTGCGCGACTGCCCGGAAGACATCATGCCATTGGCCGAGTTCTTCCGTGAAATGGCAAACCGTGAGTTGGAACGTGAAGTAAAAGGGTTTGCCGCATCTGCCCGTAATGCCCTGCTCGCCCATGCGTGGCCGGGCAACGTGCGCGAGTTGAAACAGAAGATACAGACGGCAGTCCTGCAATCAGAAGGCGATATGATAACCGAAGCCGATTTGGAACTTGACAATGAACCGTCCGCTACTTCCGCTTGTTTTACATTGAAGAGCGGGGATGAAGAAAGAGGACGTATCCTGCGTGCTTTGAAACAAGCAGCCGGTAACAAGAAAATGGCTGCAAAGATACTGGGTATCGGCAGGACAACGCTGTATAATAAATTGGTAGAATATGGATTGAATGAAGAAAACTGACCGGAGTATGGCTGTAAATGGCAATAATTGATTAACTTTGCAATTGTATTTCAGAAAATAGCAGGCGATTGGGTAACTTTTCGCCGATGATATAGACATAAGACCGCAAGGCGTTTCGAGCGAAAATCTGGTAAATTGAAACTACGGAGACGATTGCGTGATGCTTATGCTATGCCTACGCATAGCGTGCATTCACGTACTCTCCGTAAAGGCTTTACCAGAGCCATCGCTTGAAAGTAGTGTGAATTGCACGCTACTTTTTTGCCTCGCCAAAAAGGAAAGGAAATACGTTATGGCGAAAATACAATTACTTGCCGTTATCTCAATAGATGGCTGTCCGATGAAACTGCATCCCCGGAAGCGGTTGCTTCAAACCGAAGATTACGGTATGGATGAAATACGTGCCAATGCCCTGTATAAGCTGACATCCGACTATTCGGTATCCGTGCTTCAAGAATGGAGGGAGGAAGGTGGAAGCATTTGCCATTTGTTGGAAGTAACTGCCGGGAATACCGAATATGCCAACGGACTGTTACGGATGAACGTGATAGATGAAATCATACTATACGTTGTTCCAACCATCGACGGAAACGGAGCGCATTTTTTCAAGTCAGCACTACCTATGAATGACTGGCGGCTTATGGAGAACAAAACTTATAGGGACGGAGTAATCCGGCTTACCTATCATAAAGAGCCACGGGCATAAAATGTTCAGATTATGAACATCTTGGCGGGATTTCCGTGCTCAGAAAGTGAACACATGTTCAGAATCTGAACACATTTCACAAGGGATGCAATCAAGGATAAAATTATTTTTGAATTTTATCTTTCTGAAAAACAATGTAGTACAATTTTCTCACAATCTTTTCTCGTGTTTAGGGCTATGATTTGCCCATATATCAGTGTGCGCACACTGATAAACAAGTGTAAACCCTCAAAACAGAAAAGATAATGAACCATCTCATATTGGCGGAAACACAGTTTTTCGCCCTGATAAACGGAAAAGACAACGGTAGCACGGAAACGGCATACGGCGGATTCGTGCAGGAAGTAATAAACCTGTGCTACGGCGGCAATGATGCCAAGCATATTATTGTGGCGTTGGCTTTTGCCGAAATCGAATTACAGCACCATCCGCAGAACTTGTCGGCATCGGAGGAGAATGTCGTCACTGTGTATATCCGCAAGGCGTTATCATTCATCCGAAAGATGCAGAAGATGGTATCCGCTTCTGCAATTACCTCCGTGCCACCACTAACATCCACATCCGAAACCAAAGCCACAGTCCCAGCCCTGCAATGGACCGGTAATGCCGTCGAGTTGGTAGAACTAATCTATGCCCTCTACGCCACCGGCTGCATCAATGGCGGCAAGGCTTCGCTGAAAGAGCTTGCTCCTGTCCTCTATTCCTTTTTCGGTGTGGAGTCCAAAGACTGCTACCGCTTCTATACGGACATCAAACGCAGGAAAAGCGACAGTCGCACCTACTTCCTTGAAAAGATGCAGGACAAACTGAACGCGAAGATGCGACATGACGATGAATTGGAGCGGATGAGGAGATAAACGAATGCCAAACAAAGGATAAGCGGCCGGATTATACGGTTTCTTATCCTTCTTCATTTACAATCACTCTATTATCTGCCGGAAAGCCGATTAAAATCATTAACTTTGCAAGTATTAATCAATGACGGATGAAAATAGATAACCTCGAAATATTGAATGGACTGATTGCCGGAGCCGAAGGCGGGACAGTTGAGTTCAAAGAAACTACCGGGCAGTTGGAGCGTGGAATTGAAACTCTTTGTGCCTTCTTGAACGGTACGGGCGGCACGGTGCTGTTCGGTGTAACCGACAAGGGAAAGATTATCGGTCAGGAAGTGAGCGACAAGACGAAGCGCGATATTGCGGAAACCATCAGACGAATCGAGCCGTTTGCGACCATTGATATATCCTATACAGACATTCCGGGAACGAACAAAAGTGTTATAGCTTTATCAGCGGAAGAACAACGATATATGCGCCCGTTCACCTATAAGGGGAGGGCTTATCAACGGATAGAGAGCGTTACATCTGCCATGCCGCAGGGTATATACAACCTGTTGGTTATGCAGCGAGGCGGAACCTATGCTTGGGATTCCATGCAAAATCCCAGCTTGAAAATATCCGACCTTGACGAAACGGCAATCTTGGGCGCAGTACGTGGAGGAATCAGAGGCGGACGTTTGCCGGAAGGTTCTATGCAGGAGGATGTCCGAACCATCCTTGAAAAATTTGACTTGTTGAATGATGGAAAGCTGAACAATGCTTCCGTTGTCCTATTCGGACGGAACTTCTACCATTATCCCCAATGTCTGCTCCGTTTAGCCCGGTTCAAAGGAACGACAAAAGATGAATTTTTAGATAATCAGCGTGTGACAGGCAATATATTCAACTTGCTGGATGCTGCAATGGCATTTTTCTTCAAGCATTTGTCCCTTTCCGGTAAAATTGAAGGTTTGTACAGAGAAGAGGAACTGAATGTGCCATATAAGGCATTGAGAGAATGTTGCATAAATGCTTTTGCACATCGTGTTTACCATCGCCCCGGCAGTTCAGTCGGGATTGCTATCTATGATGACCGCGTGGAGATTGAAAACAGCGGAACATTTCCGCCTGATATTACCATTGAGAAACTGTTGGGTGGCCACAATTCCGAACCACAAAATCTGATAGTAGCCAATGTGCTGTACAAAAGTGCAGTATTGGAGAGTTGGGGACGTGGCATAGCCCTTATGGTAAACGAATGTCGCCGTGTCGGTATTCCGGATCCGGAGTTTCATACCGACGGCAATGCTGTATGGATTGTGTTTCATTATACAAGAACTACAGTAGGACAAGACCCCACAGCAACCCCACAGCAACCCTATAGTAACCCCACAGTAACCCCACAGTTAGGAAAACTGTTGTCTGCTATTGGGAACAACACTCTCTCTGCTAAAGAAATCATGGAGAAAACGGGAATGAAAGATAAAAGGAATTTCTTAAAGAACTATATCCATCCGGCAATAAATTCCGGTTTGGTCCTTTCACTTTATCCCATAGGCTCCAAGAGTCCGCAACAGAAATACTATCTTACTGATAAAGGTAAAGGTTTCCTGCAACAATAACGGGTATGGCTAAAAAGAAGAAACATAAGAATGATGTAAAAACTGATTTACCGATAATCATGGATTATGGTATCGGCAGTATATCCGTTTATGACCCGGCAGACATGATGCCATACAACGAGCCGCCAATTAGCGAACAAATCCGCTTCAAGAAACTCGGCAAAGAGATGAAATCCGAGTTCAAGTGGCTGGTATCTTCCGTAGTGATTGAGTATTGGCAAGAAAACCGACAGATACCTTTCGGTGAAGAAATGTCGAAACTCAGAACCAGACTGTTGAGAATGTTTGCCGAAGAATACAGCATACTGCTTAAAGACGATACAGAGCTGAAAAATTATTTGCTGACGCTTGCCATTACCACCATCAACAAGCATCTCAAATCTGAGAATAAAAAGAGGGCGTCAAAACTCTCTTTTTAACAAAATTACCCTTGCTACAGATATCTGTGACAGGGGTAATTTTCATATTTTGGGTGTTTTGACACATCCCCTTTTTCATATATAAAGGAATCTGTTATTTCTGCTGCAACAGGTGTTTCAAGTTTTCATCATTTGCGATACGTTCCAGTTCCTCTTGAACAATCTGCTTCACTTCCTCCTTGATGCGCCTGTAATTCGCCTGAACCGTTTCCTTCATGCGGTCGTTGCCGTCCCCGTCCGTAAAGTCGGTAATGACGGGGATTTTCTTGTAGGCTTTCTCCTCGCGCCTCACCTTCTCGGCATCCACGACAATCTCACAATGAAAAATCTTCTGCTCGATACGCTCGTTGAAGTTGTCGGACACCGAACCGACAAACATACCCTGCGTCAAGCCGGAAATCTTGCTCGGCGGGATGAGTGAATCCATCTGCGTGTTGATGGAGGTGGAAACATCCTGCCGGTTGATGGAAATGGACTGCCGTTTCTGCAACACCTTACCGAAGCGTTCGGAAAGCGTCTTGGCGGTTTCACCCACCACCTGACCGGAAAAGATATTGCCGACGGTGTTCATCACGTAGGCTAAGCACCCGACGTCCATTTTCATATTACTATGACGGATTTTCGGATAC
>ENA-OZFE01000698-OZFE01000698.1-human-gut-metagenome-genome-assembly--contig:-NODE-698-length-12614-cov-5.076121_pt1 | contig 12614 bp, 11 predicted proteins | sample MGYA00245077_ERZ653627 | MGnify/ENA primary metagenome ERZ653627 (study PRJEB26926, sample SAMN06165121) | human gut metagenome | biome: ENVO:00009003; feature: ENVO:2100002; material: ENVO:00002003...
AAGCCACTTCAGGAATAATTGCGAATCAAAAATCAGCGGCCTTCGGGCCGTTTTTCTTAACCTGGATACATGAAATCAGATCCCGTAACACCGCTAAAGACGATTTGTCATTCCCCTATGCTGAACTGGCCATTTGCAAAAAAAGTATGAAAATGACGTTTGATTCATGTTTGATTCGAATCAACCTGTTTTGCGTCGTAACTGCCAAAAGGAGTCGTGACGGGTGGCTTTGCGTAATTGCACAATGTTGCATGTCGTTGCAGGTTCGTGCATGTTCCGAATAATCGTTCAGGTTGCGTCACCTTTTGGGAATGATTCCGAATCAAAGACGCAGGTTAATGGGCAAAAAAATACCCCGAAACTTCTTGAATTTCGGGGTATTGGTCGGTTTGTCATTCCGCTTTGTTTTCAGTGGCTTGCAACGTTGTGCAACTCACTGACATCTTGTGCATCGCGGTGAATCGTTGCAAGTGATTTTACAATGCTGACCTGGGGCTATTCCCACTCAATCGTGGCCGGTGGCTTAGACGTGATGTCGTAGCATACGCGGTTCGCACCGGGCACCTCTGCCACAATGCGGCTGGAAATCTTAGCCAGCACGTCGTAAGGGAGCTTTGCCCAGTCGGCGGTCATTGCGTCGCTCGACTCTACAGCGCGCAGGATGATGGGTCGCTGATACGTACGCTCGTCGCCCATAACGCCAACGCTCTTGATATCGGGCAGCACGGCGAAGTACTGCCAGCAGCTGTGCTCGGAGTTGCGCTCGCCAGTCTGCTCAAACAAGCGCTCGTTGTATGCATCCAACTCTTCGCGAACAATAGCATCAGCGTTCTTCAGAATCTCAAGCTTTTCGGGGCTTACTGCGCCAATGATGCGGATAGCCAAACCAGGGCCGGGGAAGGGCTGGCGGTGAACAATGTGGGCAGGCAAGCCAAGGGCGGTACCTAGCGCACGAACCTCGTCCTTGAAGAAGTGATCAAGCGGCTCAATAAGGTCGAAATGAACTCCTTCAGGGAAGGGGATCAGGTTGTGGTGGCTCTTAATGGTAGAAGCCTTGCCGCCAGTTTTGCGAGCACCGGATTCAATAATGTCGGGATAGATGGTGCCCTGCGCCATGAACTGTACGGGCTTGCCGTCTTCGGCAATATCCTGTGCAACGGTAAAGAACTCTTTCCAGAACTGGGTGCCGATAATCTTGCGCTTTGCTTCGGGGTCGGTAACGCCGTCAAGCAGCTTCGCATAGCGATCTTCGGCATGAACATGAATGAAGTCCACATCGAACTGCTTGGTGAAAACTTCTTCAACCTCTTCAGGCTCGTTCTTACGAAGCAGACCATGGTTTACGAATACGCATACCAGCTGCTTGCCAATTGCCTTAGCGCACAGGGCTGCAACAACAGAAGAATCAACGCCGCCGGAAAGACCCAAAATAACGCGCTTGTCGCCAACCTTTTCGCGGATGGCAACAACGGAGTCCTCGATGATGGAATCCATGGTCCAATCGGCTTGCAAATCACAAATATCAAACAGGAAGTTGGAGAGCATTTTGTTGCCGAACTCGGAGTGCTTAACTTCAGGATGGAACTGCGTGGTGTAGATGTTGCGCTCCACGCATTCCATAGCCGCAACAGGACAAATGTCGGTGGAAGCGGTTACGGTAAAACCAGCGGGAACTTCGGTTACGGCATCGCGATGGCTCATCCAAACTGTTTGCTCGGCGGGGGTACCTTCGAACAGCGCTCCGCCAACAACATGTAAGCCTGCTGCGCCGTATTCTCCCTTTTCGGTATGGCCCACGGTGCCGCCTAATTCAACGGCAATAGTTTGATGACCGTAGCAAAAACCTAAGATAGGAACACCCAATTCAAGAACTGCAGGGTCAATTTTTGGTGCATCATCGGCATAGACGCTTGCTGGACCGCCCGAAAGAATAATTGCGCTTGGCTTCATTTCGGCGATTTTATCAGCGGATTCATCGCACGGTACAATTTCGGAATAAACGCCTAAATCGCGTACGCGACGAGCGATGAGCTGACCATATTGAGCGCCAAAATCAAGGACTATAACCTTTTGATTAGGGGCAGTAGTTGCCATAGTTCCTCCTGCAAAAATGGGTGATTAGTAACGTTATTTCATACTAACAAACACAAACCTCTTTGCGAAACAATCTCAAGAGGATTCTTTTGCTCAAGCGCTGCTTTTTGTTGGTTGGCTATGTGGGAGACTTTGACCTATGGATAAGTTCTTCACAGATGACTGATTTAGTCTACATTCTTTCAGATGGCGGTAAGGCGTTAGAAATGCCAAAAGCCCTTGAAACATTACGGGGCGTTAGGCAATTCGTAAACATTTATGCGCCCGGTGAAGTGGAAATAGACAAAATGCTCCTCACTTCCTTCCTGGCAAGATCCAGAAGAGGCTCTCATGCATGAAGTGGCGTTATCTCTTAGAGTTGATGCAATTATTTCTCGCAATGCTCAAGATTGTGAGGGAAGTTTCATGCCAGTTTTGACGTGTTCTGAATTGTTTGAAGAGTTCAAAAGCCAGGGAATTGTGTATAAGGAAATTGAATGGTAGGGCAGTCACATAACTTCTAACTTTTTCCTTACATTTTGGTGGAGGGTTTGTTGAATATTGCGTATTGCTATTCTTGTCTCGTACAATGAACAACTTGTGAAAAGGGCATTTAGATTTGTGCTTTACGCTTGTATGCAGCCATGCAGGCGTGCATGCATGAGCCAAACGCGCTATTGCGCGCGTCGCATTGCTTGCTGTGTGTTGGTACCATTGCGCACGTTGTGTTGTCACTGTGCGTGTTGGCTCCGTTTCGCACGTTGCGTCGCTTTTATGTATTAATACATCGCGTACCTGTGGCTAACAAACCAAAGAGAGCCCTTCTCAAAAAAACGAGAAATCGAGCAAAAGCAGGAATGTAATTTATGTCTATTGACTTACTTATCGAGGCACTAAAAGCTGCTCTTATTGGCGTTGTGGAAGGTATTACCGAATGGTTGCCTATTTCTTCAACCGGTCACATGATTCTGGTTGATGAATTTGTTCAGCTCCAGGTAAGTCCAGAATTTTTGGCACTCTTTTTAGTTGTTATCCAAATCGGTTCAATCATGGCAGTTATTGTATCGTTCAGACATAAGCTCAATCCTTTTTCTCGTACTAAAACTCACGATGAGCAGCGTGGAACTTGGCGCTTATGGGGTATGGTGGTAATTGGTGTTATTCCTGCCGCGGTATTTGGTCTCCTTCTTGATGATTGGGCGAGTTCTCATCTGTTCAATGCCTATACTGTTTCTGCCATGCTTATTCTCTATGGCGTTATTTTCATCATTCTTGAACAGCGCAATCGCCGCCGTGAACGTAAATACCTAGAAACTCTCGAGGCTCCTCGTGGTAAACATGCGGCACCTCTTTCTGAAGAAGACCAAAAAGCTGGCATGTTCAAGATTAACGATGTAAGCGAAATCGACTGGAAAATGGCAATCAAGATCGGCTTTTTCCAGGTGCTTGCTATTGTTCCAGGAACTAGTCGTTCGGGAGCGACCATTATTGGTGGTATGTTGTGCGGTTGTTCGCGTACCGCAGCTGCTGAGTTCACGTTCTTCTTGGCAATTCCTGTCATGTTTGGCTGGGGTATGGTTAAAATTGTCAAATTTATTCTCGGTGGACTTATTATGACGCAAACCGAAATAGTGGTTTTAGTTGTTGGTATTGTGTGTGCCTTTGTGATGGGTGTTATCGCCATTAAGTTCCTCATGGGCTACATCAAAAAGAACGATTTCACGGCATTCGGTGTATACCGCATTATCATTGGCTTGGTTGTTTTGGCGTACTTTGGTGTCAAGGCATTTCTCTAGGTTTCTTTAAGTTTTTCTGCACGCTTTTTCATTTTCTTGTCGTTTTTTATTTGCTGGTGTCGAATGGGCCTTTTACAGTAGTTTCTTAGACGTTTTTGAGCCTCAATTTTCAAGTTTTACTTTTCTGCATATTGAAATCGTTCGGCCTCGCATCGTAAGTTCGGCCTTGTATCGCATAAATCGTCCAGTCCTACATCCCGTGAATTACCTAGTCGTGCATCCGATTTTAATTATGTGAGAAATAGTGCTTTTCTCGTAACTTGGGTGAAAAGTTCAACGTTTACATGCAACCTTGAAGCGAGGCCTTAACGTGCAAACCAATTGTTCCAACTTACCTATATCGGTCGAGTTGAGCATGTCAGGTATGTTTCATGCGTCAACAATTTGTGAAGCCTTGTAGCGTAGCGTGCGCTCTCAAGTACAATAGACGAAAGGTATAAAGAGGGTGAGTATCCATGGCGGATAATAAAAATAAACTGTCCGAAGAAGAAAAAGATCAGCTTCGCTCGGCGGTTAATTCTCATATTTCTCAGTACTGCAATTATGCAGCGCTTGTTATTATCCTTATCTCTCTTGCGTCGTTTGTGCTTGGTCAGTTCGATGCGTTTTTTGTTCAACTAGGCATCATGATCTCTATTGCGCTTCTATCCATTGCGGCAATCAATAATCCCACGCGCAAAAAATAACGCAAAAAATTCCCAGTGGACCGAACTCTTCAATCGCGCTCAGTTTTAGCCCTTAACTCTTTGCGGTTTTACAAGTGATATTTTTAAGTTTATAGGGGCTTACTCTGCGCATTTGTGCCCTCATACGCTATTCTTTTAATAAATCTCGAACAGAGAAACTCTATAGAAATACTATACAAAGGAAAGGAAAACCGATGTCGCAAGAAAATGAGGCGTTTGCTGAAATCGAAAAGCATCGTGAGCAAATTGATGCCATCGACAAGCAGCTCGTTCATCTTTTGAATGAGCGCGCGGGTCATTCGCTCGATATTCGTGCTCTTAAACCCGATGCTCATATGGGTTTGTATGACCCAAAGCGTGAGGAAGAAATCTTCGCAAAATTATCTTCATATAATGAGGGTCCTTTGTATAACGAAAACCTCGTTGAAATTTACCGTGGCATCCTCAAAGTTATGAAAGAAGTACCTTCCCGTGATTAAAAAATTATCCTCCCTCCCTGATTACGGAACCCGCTCAGATGAGATTACTCTCTATGCTGGTCCCTGTTCGGTTGAATCCGAAGAGCAGTTTAACGAAGTTGCAGAATGCATTGCCGGCCTTGGTCTAAAGTGGATTCGTGGCGGTGCTTTTAAGCCGCGCACTAATCCTCATTCTTTTCAAGGTCTTGGTGAAGAGGGCCTCAAGATTATGAAGGCTGCGGGCGAAAAATATGGCCTTAAAACCCTCACCGAGGTAATGGACTCTGCTCATTGCGAAATGGTTCATTCCTATGTTGATGGCCTGCAAATTGGTGCTCGCAATATGCAAAACTTCAGCCTGCTTAAAAATGTAGGTGCGGTAACTGCCGAATCTCACAAGATGGTTCTTTTGAAGCGTGGTCTTGCGGGCAGCATTTCCGAGTGGCTTTCAGCAACTGAATATATCACCATGAGTGGAAATACCAATGTTGTTTTGTGCGAACGTGGCTTGCGCACTTTCGAAACCGCAACACGTTTTACGCTTGATATTTCCGCGGTTCCTGTTATCCACAAGCAGTCGATCTTCCCAATCTGTGTTGACGTATCGCATCCTGCGGGCGTTCGCGATTTGGTTCCTTCGCTTGCTTACGCAGCGGTTGCTGCTGGCGCCGATTCCATCATGATCGAAGTTCATCCAGAACCTTCGGTGGCACTTTCTGATGGTCCTCAGCAGCTCACACCTGCGCAGTTTACTGAATTGGTTGCTCAGCTGCGCGAGATTGCTGCAGTATTTGGAAAGAAGATTGTCTAATAAATCACAGATGCCAAAACCCGCTGATATCTAAAACCCTGTTTAGCGGGGTAGAGGTTTTAAGTATTTTCATCGTTTGAAAAAGACAAACAGAGGCTAAGAAGACAGAAAAAGGCAGCCTCAAGCACTTCTTTTTCCGTATGAAATTATTGCAATCTTTACCAATGGCGTCAATCTTACAACGCCCATACGGTACTATGTAACAGCTCAATTTTGCCGAGCTCCCTTTGGGTGTTTCGGACAATAATAATTGAACGAAAAATAAGAAGTGGCTCAGCTCTTGCAGGGCCACTTCTTTACTGATACTCGTTATTTACAGAGGCATTCGTAATTGAGCGATGTCTACATGTCTAAGTAAAAAGGAATACCGCATGCCAATTGATATTGACAGTTTGAATCCTGCTCAAAAAGAAGCCGTGCTGTGCACCGAAGGTCCGCTTTTAGTATTGGCGGGCGCGGGGTCTGGTAAAACACGCGTCTTAACGCATCGCATTGCTCACTTGGTGGAAGATTTAGGTGTTGCACCGTGGCAGATTATGGCTATTACCTTTACAAATAAGGCTGCCGCAGAAATGCGCGAAAGGCTTGGTGGTCTTATTGGTTCCAATGCGCGTGGTATGTGGGTTTCAACATTTCATAGCATGTGCGTAAGAATCCTGCGTGCCGATTGTGAGCGCATTGGTTTTTCTCAAGGGTTTACTATCTATGATGATGACGACTCAAAACGTTTGATGAAGCAAATTCTTGAAGAACTGAATGTTGACCCAAAAAGATACCCCATCAACGCTTTGCGCAATCGAATCTCTAAAGCTAAAAATGACCTCATTGTGCCCGAGGTTTTTATTGATCAATACAAAGATGCCATGAACCAGGTAGTGGGTCGTGTGTATAAACGCTTACAGGAACGTTTACAAGCGCTCAATGCCTTTGATTTTGACGATCTACTCATGTATACGTGGCTTCTTTTGAAGCATAACAACGATGTGTTGCAGGCATACCAAAATCGCTTTAAATACCTTTTAGTAGACGAGTATCAAGACACGAACCATGCGCAATACGTGCTCACTCAGCTTCTTGCCGAAGCAAATAAAAACATCATGGTTGTAGGTGACGACGATCAGTCAATTTATTCTTGGCGCGGCGCCGATTTGCGTAATATCTTAGATTTCGAGAAGGATTATCCCGAAGCGCACGTGGTAAAGCTTGAAGAAAACTATCGTTCGGTGGGTAATATCTTGGCAGCTGCCAATGCGGTTATCGATAACAATGTTACGCGTAAGCGCAAAAAGCTGTTTACCTCGCAAGAAGATGGCGAAAAGATTTCCGTATATATGGCATCTGATGAGCGCGATGAAGGTCGCTGGATTGCCTCCGAAATTGAAAAACAGCATGCTGCGGGTATTCCGTATGACCAAATTGCGTTGTTTTATCGCACTAATGCCCAGAGCCGTATGCTTGAAGATATGTTGTTGCGTGCAGGTGTTCCGTACCGCTTGGTTGGAGGAACGCGCTTTTTTGATCGTGCTGAAATACGTGATGTTATGGCGTATCTCAATTTGGTGGTTAACCCCGCAAACGATATTGCCGCCCATCGCGTGATTAATGTTCCACGACGGGGCATTGGGAAAACAACCATCGAGCATATTGATTATGTGGCGCGCGAAAACGAGTGTACCTTCCTTCAGGCGGCTGAGCTTTGCACGGCAGACGATGCTATTCGCTTATCAACGCGTAAAGCCATTGCAGAATTCGTTGCTCTTATTCATGAAGCATCATCCTATTCCGGAGAACTGCGTCGTGTCGTTGAAACAATTGTTGAGCGCTCGGGTATTATCGGGGCGCTTCAAGCAGAAAATAGCGATGAGGCTGCAGGACGCATTGAAAACATTCAAGAGTTATTTGGCGTAGTTGATGAGTATGTCCAATCTCACGATGATGACGACGCGCTCTTTGAGCCGCCTTCTGCCGAGCAAGATGAAAATGCGGAAGCAGAAAAGCCTCCCGTTCGTACCTTTCAAGCTCAATCGCTTTCAGACTTCACCGAATGGATTATGCTGCGTACCGATATGGATACTATGAGCGAAGATGGTTCTGCGGTAACGTTGATGACTATTCACTCCGCAAAAGGTTTGGAATTCGACTGTGTATTTGTTGCTGGTATGGAAGAAACTCTCTTCCCTCACAGTAATTCTTCGTTCGACCCGCAAGGTTTAGAGGAAGAACGTCGTTTGGCTTACGTTGCCATTACGCGTGCACGTAAGCGTTTGTATCTTACCAATGCGTTTACGCGTACAATTTTTGGTCAGTCTACGGCAAACCCTGCTTCGCGCTTTATTGCTGAGATTCCGCAGGAGTTGCGAAAGTCGGTCGGTACGGGTTCTTCGGGCTTTTCGGGCTCTGGCTGGGAAAAACGGGGAAGTCGCCGAGGAATTGCGGGTTCTGGAACCGAAGCGGGCGGTGGTCGCGTCTTTGGTACGTCAAGTGCCTCAGGGTCAAGACCAAGAAAAGAATCACGAGACACGGGCAAGAAGGCAGCTGCCAAAATGTCGTTTGCTCGGGGCGATAAAGTCGATCATAAGGTTTTTGGTAAGGGCACCATTGTAAAGGTTGATGGTGACACGCTCCATGTGAAATTTGCACGTTCGGGTCAAACCAAAAAGCTTCTGAAAGACTATGCTCCTATCGTAAAGATTTCTTAATTAAATGGGTCATAGTGGTGAGCAGTTTTACAACGTAAACTACAATCAGAAACATACAGAAGAAGAGAAGGGTAAACGATCTATCGTTTTAGTTGGAGGAGAATCATGGCAACACCAGTTATAGTTGTTGGGCATAAGCATCCCGATAACGATTCAATTGCAGCGGCAGTTGGGTATGCATATCTCAAAAATCAATTGATGAAACGCACACTTAAAACGAATCCCGAAGCAAAGGAATATACCTATATTCCGGCTCGTTTGGGTCCCTTGCCTGAAGAAAGTGAATCTATTCTCTCCCAGTACGAAATTGAACCACCAGAAGCAATTGCTCACGTGCATGTTCGCGTTCAGGACATTATGAGCAAAAATCCTGTTTCCATTTCGGAAAACGCTTCGCTTATTGATGCAGGTCGCCTACTTCGTAAACACAATATACGTGCGCTTGTGGTGAATGGTGAAGATGGAAAGTATCGCGGCCTTATCACTACTCGCATGATTGCCGAGCGCTATATTTCCGCTATGGATACCGATAGCGAATCAACTATCGATACTCTCGCGGTAGCAAACGACCTTATTAATTCGTTAGCTCAAGTTGTTTCTAGCCTTACCGAAACTGATGTTTTGGTTTTGAGCCCTGATGGATTACTTAAAGATGCTATTGCTGATTTGATGGAGAGCGAATTGCGCGAAGCAGTTGTTCTTGATACCGAAGGATATTGCATCGGAATCGTTACGCGCTCTGATGTTGCGCGTCAAACCCGTCGCCGTGTCATTTTGGTTGACCATAATGAGCGCAGTCAGGCGGTTAATGGCATTGACGAAGCTGAGGTCATGGAAATTATCGACCACCACCGTATTGGCGATATTTCAACAGCCAATCCCATTCGTTTCCTCAATTATCCTTTAGGATCGTCGGCTACCATTGTTACCATGCAATTCCGCGAATATGGCGTAACTATTCCTAAGGGCATTGCTGCCGTTTTGCTTTCCGCGATTATGACCGACACGGTTATTCTGAAATCGCCAACAACCACCGATATTGATCGTATTCAGGCGGATTATCTCGCAGACATCATTGGTGAAGATGCAACTGAATTTGGCTTGAAGGTATTTCAGTGCCGTGGAGCAGATGCCGAGCTTCCTGTTGAAACGCTTGTTTCGTCTGACTCCAAAGAGTTCCAGGTTGGAGACGATACCATCCTCATCGCACAGCATGAAACAGTTACCTTGCAGGCGGTGCTTAATCGTGAGGCAGAAATTCGTGAATATATGAGCGATATTCGAGAGCGTCATAACTATGATTTTGTATTGCTTCTTGTTACCGACATTTTTGCAGAAGGAAGTCAGTTTATTGTTGAGGGTGACCATCATAAGGTTGACCGAATCTTTGGCATTGATTCCTCGAAGAGTGTTTGGATGCCCGGCATTCTTTCGCGTAAAAAACAAGTTGCTGCGCGTTTGCTTGGTGCATAAGACGAAAAACACTCTTTAAAAGAGAAACGCGCGAGGTGCAAGGTAAGAAGTGTACTAGACGCAAACCAAGAAGCGGGCACGGAACAAACAGAAAAGCGAGCTCGGCATATCACACCCTTTCAAGGATAACCCTTTCAAAAATGGGGTTATCTGTATAAGAAACAGGATGTAGGGTATTGTCTGAGCTCGCTCTTCCTTTCTATTTAGTTTTCATTTCTTTTTAATCAGCTTTTCATTACTTTGATATGCATATAGAGCAATTGCGCGTTTAACTGATATCTCTATCCCAAAATTTTCTCCTGAACAGGCACAACGTCGAAATTATCGCTTTGATAATAAGAAAATGTAGTTATATAAAGAGCGAAAGGCTTTTCACCTTTGTTGGTCTTAGACAAGTAAAAGAGTACTGCTTAGAGGTGGATAATACGAGCGTGCTGAAAAGTCTTTCTTTTTTATATTTGTTATGAGCTCATAGAAGCTTTTCTCTGCCCCTTTTTATATAGAGTCACCTCGAAAAATAGGAATTATGGAGATATGGATACACCCGGGTGCGTGGCGTTTGACAAGGTATGTGCTGGGTGATAAAGTTCTCGATCGCGCCACAAAGAGGGCGTAGTTTTCGCGTGCGTAACTGCAGAACGCACAGAAAACGAAGAAAAGTAGCAAAGATTAGATAAGGAGTTGAAGTCTTGCCTACTATTAATCAGCTGGTCCGCAAGGGCCGTGCCAAGTCGGTCGATAAGAAAAAGACCCCGGCACTCAAGGGTAACCCCCAGAAGCGCGGCGTTTGCACGCGTGTTTACACCACTACCCCTAAAAAGCCTAATTCGGCTCTTCGTAAGGTAGCTCGTGTACGTCTCGTTAATGGCATGGAAGTAACCGCATACATTCCTGGTATCGGTCACAACCTCCAGGAGCACTCAATGGTTCTCATTCGTGGCGGTCGTGTTAAGGACCTTCCAGGTGTTCGTTATAAGGTCATCCGCGCTGCTCTCGACTGCGCTGCGGTTGACAATCGCGCTCAGGCACGCAGCCGTTATGGCGCTAAGAAACCTAAGAAATAGTTGTAGTTTTGTGTAATTGCTTTTCTTTATAAAGGCAATTGCTTAATCGAAAGGAAGTTATATGCCGCGTCGTGCAGCAGCAGTCCGCCGCGAAGTGCAGCCGGACGCAATCTACAACAACCGTTTGGTCACTCAGTTGATCAATAAGGTGTTGCTTGACGGCAAAAAGTCCGTCGCTGAAGGTATCGTTTATGGTGCTTTCGACATTGTTGCAGAGAAAACTGGTCAGGATGCTATCTCTGTATTTAAGAAGGCTATGGATAACATTCGTCCTACGCTCGAAGTAAAGCCAAAGCGCGTTGGTGGTGCTACCTATCAGGTACCAATGGAGGTTAACTCCCGTCGTGCAACCACTCTTGCTATCCGTTGGATGGTCGACTTTGCTCGTAGCCGTAAAGAAAACACTATGAAAGAGCGTCTCGCAGGCGAAATCATGGATGCAGCTGAAAACACTGGTGCATCCATCAAGAAGCGTGAAGATCTCTATAAGATGGCCGAATCCAACCGTGCATTCTCGCACTATCGTTGGTAGGAGGGTCTTCGATGGCAATTTCTTTGCAAGATACTCGTAACATCGGCATCATGGCTCACATTGATGCTGGTAAAACCACTACTACCGAGCGTATTCTTTACTACACTGGCAAAACTCACAAAATTGGTGAGGTTCATGACGGTGCAGCAACCATGGACTGGATGGTTCAGGAGCAGGAGCGCGGTGTAACTATTACCGCTGCAGCTACTACGTGTTTCTGGAAGTACCCAGGTGGCGCTGAAGACGGAAAAGAATATCGTTTCCAGATCATCGACACCCCGGGCCACGTTGACTTTACCGCTGAGGTAGAGCGTTCTTTGCGTGTTCTCGACGGTTCCGTTGCAGTTTTTGATGCTGTTGCTGGTGTTCAGCCTCAGTCTGAAACTGTTTGGCGTCAGGCAGAACGCTACGGTGTTCCTCGTATCGCTTTCATCAACAAGTATGACCGCGTTGGCGCTGACTTCTTCCATGCTATTCAGACCATGCGCGATCGTCTCGACGCTCCTGCTGTTGCTGCTCAGCTTCCTATGGGTGCTGAAGACGGCTTCTGGGGTATCGTAGACTTGGTTACCATGACCGCATGGGACTTCAAGGCAGACGATAAGGGCATGACGTATCCTGAGCCAATGGATGCAATTCCTGCTGAGTTCGCTGAAGAAGCTGAACTTCGTCATCAGGAGCTTCTTGAAGCTGCTGCTGACTGCGATGATGACCTTATGGAAAAGGTTCTCATGGAGGAAGAAGTTTCCGTTGAAGAGCTCAAGGCTGCTATCCGCAAGGGTGTTATCTCCTGTAAGCTCAACCCTGTATTTGTAGGCTCTGCTTACAAGAACAAGGGTGTTCAGGAACTCTTAGATGCTGTTGTTGACTACATGCCTTCTCCTGTTGATGTTCCTGCTATTAAGGGCACCAATCCAGAGACGGGTGAAGATGACGAGCGTCCTTCTGATCCTAAGGCTCCATTCTCATCCTTGGCCTTCAAGATCATGACTGACCCATTCGTTGGTAAGCTCACCTACCTT
>ENA-OZFE01000699-OZFE01000699.1-human-gut-metagenome-genome-assembly--contig:-NODE-699-length-12610-cov-4.204062_pt1 | contig 12610 bp, 9 predicted proteins | sample MGYA00245077_ERZ653627 | MGnify/ENA primary metagenome ERZ653627 (study PRJEB26926, sample SAMN06165121) | human gut metagenome | biome: ENVO:00009003; feature: ENVO:2100002; material: ENVO:00002003...
ATGCCCACCGTGCCCAGTACCAGCAGCAGGAAGGTGACTATCAGTACAATCTTTGTATTCAGGTTGTACAGATGGTAAAAACGCTTGCCGTCCCAATGCCACGTACGCAGAAAGTGCCACAGACGACGCAGATGGTAAAGAATAATATCCTTGAAATTCACCAGTATGGGGAAACCGATACCCCCCAAAATAATCAGCAGAGATATATAGATGAAGAACGGGTTGTGCCCCGTCATCACCAACGGATTACCCAGATTTCCGGGCAACGTGGAGAATCCCGCATTGCAGAAAGCGGAAATGGCATGAAAAGCGGAAAAGGCCAGCTCTTCTTGAAGGTCCATCCCCATCGTCCCGTGGATGTCTCCCCAGATAGCAAGCATCCCTATTCCTTCAATCACCAGCGTAAAGGCCAGAATATAGACCAGGGTGGAGAGCAAGGAATTCAAGGAATTGGAACTCACCATGTCGCGCACCACCAACTGATTGTACAACGAGGTATTACCCATGAAGAACATGGCAAAGAAGCTCGTCAGTGTCATCACTCCCAGACCGCCTATCTGAATCAGCAGAATGATTACCACAAAACCGGTCGGGGTAAAAGTGGACGCCACATCGACAGACGTCAGCCCCGTGACGCACACCGCACTGGTGGATATGAACAGCGAGTCGACCCACGATATGCCGTTCATCGTGCAGCGCGGCAACATCAACAGCCCCGTGCCTATCATTATGATTATCAGGAAACTTGCAGCCAGAATAAGCGAAGGGTTCGTACGCCGCCCCAACAACCGTACCAGCCCGTTGGAAAGGCTGAAAAAGGAAAACACCAGCAGCAGGACAAGATGATAGGCCTTGCCATGCAGAAATTCCCAGAACTGCAAGATGGCGCCCTCCTCCTCCGGACGATGGAAAATGACCGGGATAAGGGTCAGATAGAGCAGAATGGTCAGTATCCAGGTGAGCTTACTGAAGGTGCGCCGGGTATCCTTGTATTCCAGCAAAATGCGAAGGGTGACATCTACCAGAAAAACAATCCACACCCCATGGTACAAGCGTTGGAGCTGATGCGCCTCGACCTCTGAAATCGTAAAGCCATGCTCATAGACCACGCCGACAATCAGCAGGATGGAGGCCAAATAAGTGATGGAAGTCATTACTCCCACTGTCATCCGTACGTAAGGGTGAATCCATTTATTTTGATACAAAAGGAATTTATGATAAATCTTCATAAATGCATCGATTAATGAAACGCGGCAAACTTAGACAAATATACCTTGATATACAAAAAACAAAAGGAAAAAGAAATTGGTTCAAAAATAATAGCTACATTTGGGCATTGAATTATTAATAATTTTAACCACTATGAGCAACAAAAAGAAAAGATTCATTCTCCCGGAAGAGGAAATCCCACAGTACTGGTATAACATACAAGCCGATATGGTGAACAAGCCCATGCCACCGCTTCACCCCGGCACCAAGCAACCGCTGAAAGCAGAAGACTTGTATCCTATCTTTGCCGAGGAACTCTGCCGCCAGGAACTGAATCAGACCGACACGTGGATTGAAATCCCCGAAGAGGTCCGCGAAATGTACAAATACTACCGCAGCACTCCGCTGGTGCGCGCTTATGGATTGGAGAAAGCGCTCGGCACACCGGCACATATCTACTTCAAGAACGAGAGCGTCAGCCCGATGGGCTCGCACAAGCTGAACTCCGCCATCCCGCAGGCATACTATTGCAAGCAGGAGGGAGTGACTAACGTGACCACCGAAACCGGTGCCGGACAATGGGGAGCTTCCCTGGCATATGCCGCCCGCCTTTTCGGGCTGGAAGCTGCTGTCTATCAAGTGAAAATCAGTTACGAGCAGAAGCCCTACCGCCGCAGCATCATGCAGACATTCGGTGCGCAGGTTACCCCGTCTCCCTCCATGTCTACCCGCGCCGGAAAAGATATACTGACCGCCCACCCCAACTATCAGGGCTCGCTGGGAACAGCCATTTCCGAAGCCATAGAGCTGGCACAGACCACTCCCAACTGCAAATATACCCTCGGCTCCGTATTGAGCCACGTGGCCCTGCACCAGACCGTCATCGGACTGGAAGCCGAAAAGCAGATGGAAATGGCGGGTGAATATCCCGACACCGTCATCGCCTGCTTCGGAGGAGGTTCCAACTTTGGCGGTATCGCCTTCCCCTTCATGCGCCACAACATCCTCGAAGGAAAGAAAACACGCTTTGTCGCCGCCGAACCTGCCTCATGTCCGAAGCTGACACGCGGCAAATTCCAATACGACTTCGGAGACGAGGCCGGATACACTCCGTTGCTGCCCATGTTTACACTGGGACACAACTTTGCCCCTGCCAATATCCATGCCGGCGGCCTACGCTATCACGGTGCAGGTGTCATCGTATCACAACTGCTGAAAGACGGTTATATGGAAGCGGTGGACATCAAGCAGCTCGAATCATTCGACGCCGGTTGTCTGTTTGCGCAAGCAGAGGGCATCATCCCCGCCCCCGAGTCCTGCCATGCCATTGCCGCCACCATCCGCGAAGCAAACAAATGCAAGGAAACGGGTGAAGAGAAGGTGATTCTGTTCAACCTTTCCGGTCACGGACTTATCGACATGGCATCCTACGACAAGTATTTGTCCGGCGATTTAGTGAATTACGAGCTGACGGATGCCGACATCCAGAAGAATCTGGACGAGATAGGCAATCTGGCTTAATAGATATTCGCCATACTGACAAGCGGTTCATAGAGTTTCTCTATGTCCTGCGAGTCCATCTCAATCTGTACCTGGTCCCCCGGAATCAAACGAGTTCCTGCGGGGACCAGATTTTTTCCATCCCGATGTACATTGATGATGGCGCAACGTTCCGGCAGGGACAGTTCGTCCACCAGTTTCCCGTCCAGATAAGAATCCGTCATAATCTCCACCGAAAGCGTATAGCGTTTCTCTTCTTTAAAATCGGGAGCATGAATCATATCTTCATAGAGGGAGACGTTGGAAGGCTTCATTTGCAGAAGTTCCGTAAAATAGTAGGTCAACCCGCCAACAACCACCGAAGGGTAAAAGACCTCAAAATGCCCCGTAATCTCCGTAATCAGCACAATGGCCGTGAGCGGTGTACGGACCACGGCCACCAGAAAAGCCGACATGGAAACAAGCATGATATAACTGACATTCTCTTGCCCGATGACACCGTACCTCACTCCTACCAGACCGACAATCTGTCCCAACAACCCTCCCGTAACCAGCGTCGGAATGAAACTGCCGCCCGGCAATCCGGAAGAGACAGAGAAAACGGAAAAGACGAAATGCAGCAACATGACAGCCGTCACCCACATAATCTGCGTACTGCCGTTCTGTGCCTGGGCCAGCAGAAACTGCTCCCCGCCTCCAGTCAGATTGACCTGCATCAGCGAAATGATGTAGGCCACCAGCACCAGATATAACATCTTGACATACGCCGGAGAATTGACTTTGGCATACACATGCCTGAAAGCATTCATGGTGGAGGAGTAGAACTTCCCGCATACGGAGACAATCACCGCCAATATCAAGAAATACTTCATCTGGACAAAGAAGGCGAAAACCGGTTCCGTTACTTCTATCAGATGGTAAGGATTCACAGGAAAGACCATGCTTGCCACGGCTCCTGCCACAACACCCGCCAGCAAGGTAGTGATGGCCGTCTTAGGGGCATCGAAGCGTTCAATGGATTCTATTACAATGAGCGAGGAAGCCAGTGGCGCTGCAAAAGCCGCAGCGAGCCCCGCTCCCGCCCCGGCTGCCAGCAACTGTTTCTGTTCGCCTTTCAGGATATGAGTCCAGCGAGATACCAGGCTACCCACATAAGAGCCTATCTGCACGGAAGGCCCTTCGCGCCCCAAAGACAACCCCGCCGAGAAGGACAGAATGCCCCCTACAAACTTGGATACCATCTCGATGAAAGGATGCCGGTAAGTGATGCGCCCGTTAATCACGCCGCGTGTCTGCGGAATACCTCCCCCGCCGATAAGCGGCATTTTCCCCACGAGCCACATGACGAAGACGAGAATGCCCCAAGAAAACAGAAAGAGTGGAATGTGCCAGTACCAGGCCGGATGCGAAGCGAAGAAACCACTGCGGAGGTGGAACAGATAATAGAGAAGATAGTGATAGGGCACAGCGACCAGTCCCGTCAGCAAACCGACGAACATGCTGACGAAATACAACCGAGCATCCACCAGCTTCAACTTCCAGATGTGCCAGCCGCGTACTGTTTTCCAGTTCTTGACCCTCGTCCAAAGACGTTCTGCCTTATCCCATAGTTCCATAACAAAACAACTCCCGTTAACTTGCGCTTTACAACAACAAGCAACGGGAGTTGTTTTATACAGAAACATTATTTACCAAAATCTGTTCTTTGCAGGATTATACTCAAATCCCACGAGCTTCAATTTTCGTACAATGTCCTCTTTCTCCACGTTCATATCCTCGCAGAGCGCGTCCAGCGAAGGATAGAAATCACGCAGTTTCATGTTGATGAAGCTGTACAGCATCACCGGGTCCTCAGGTAATCTCATAGTTACAATCTTTAAATTTAAACTAATACCGGGGACAAAATTACAATAAAAAAACAAAATAGAGATAATTTTAGTGTAGAATATACAACCTACCCACCGCAAACGATTGAGGGCCATGTTTACGGAGCTTCCGTCTGCTCTATCTTCAGGGAGACCTTCTCGATAATCTTTCCAAGCTCCTCTTCCAGCGGAATCACATTGAAGTCGCCCCAGAAATCGGCGTCATACTTGAAGTCGGTTTCAGAGAAGACGGTATGCACCGGCAACCGTTCCGCACGCGGGAAGCGCGTCACGTTCTCCCCGTCAATCCGGCAGGTCACCATCTCGAACCAGGTATACAGAGTGGGATTACTGAAGAGCATGCGTTTTCTCTTCATCTTGAAGTAAAGGTCGCCACGGATGTGGTGGACATAATAGGTACCGTTCCAGGGTTTGTATGAGACGGTATAGACAAGTTTCTCCGTTGTCAGCCTGATTTTCGGAGCCTGGCGTATCACGAAAAGCCGTGTGGCGGCCTTCACATACCGGGGATGAATCTCGAAGCGGGCACGCAGCAAGGCGCTGTTCTCCGAGTCTATATAGAGTTCTCCGCAGAACAAAGGCTCCTTTACCCCACGTTTCTGCTCAAAATAGACGACGTTGGCAGTACGGTCGTCCACCGATACGATGTCGCCCGAAGTATAGGTATAAAGTTCCTCGCCGGATTCCAGCAAGAGGAAGTCGGGAAGATTCTTCATGATGTCCAACTGCAGACACGCCTCCACCCCGGAGCTGATTTTGGCAAGCACACTGTCCGTCTGCTCCCGGTTGTCTATCTTGCTCATCTTGAGCAACTTCACCTGGTCCTTCAGTCCGGGCTCCATCGTGGGCGATTTGTAGACCTTGAAAACCGCCTCCGTCAGGCTTTGGAACTTGTTCTTCAGTTGTACGCCTTCCCGGTAGAAGGTGGTCAGATAGACCGGAGAAGTGGAGCAGTTCCTATCCCGGTGCTCTATCATCTCGCGAAGCAGCTTTTTAGGCTCCACCAAGCGGATAAGCACTTCTTGCAAGGAAATGACTTTCGGCTCAAGGCTCAGAACATTGCTGCGTCCTTCCAAAGCAGAGGCTTCCACCGTTTGCCCCACATAACCCAGATGGGAGAAGGAGAGCATGCAGCGCCTCAACGAGTCGGGCAGGTTGAGCCGGAATTCACCGTTCTGGTTGGTAATGTTACCCAGTGAGGTTCCTTGTGCGATGACCGACGCACTGACGACGGGCTCTCCCGTCTCCTTGTCCAGCAGGATTCCGGCAATGGTGGAATATGCCGGTCGGGGCGGCAGGGGTACCGTTTCTTCCATACTCTTCCTTTCTGCCGCCCGTGTTATCAATATATGGTTGCCTAATACCTTCAATTCGAGGTTCCGGCTGCCGGTTATCCTATGAATGGCCTGCCTCACGGAACACTCCTGCTTCCTGACCCTCACCACTGAGTCGTTATGGATGACCTTACTATCATAGATAAACAGATAGCCGGACTGCTCCGAGACTTTCCCCAACAGCGCATAAACCGTTCCCTTCATTCCAGGCAGCCGGACGATGCGGTCCAGCACATCGCCTCCGTCCGCTCTTGCACTGCCTGCCAGGAAGAAAATGAAGAGTGGCAAATGGAGAATGAAGCATTTCATTGAATTCATTGTTCCGACAATATCAGTCTATTGCCCTGACGTGTACACTTCAAGTCGAACGTCCAGCATATCAGCTCGGCCACGGACTCCGGGGAGTTATTCGAAAATTCGACCGTCAGCCGCCGTTTGCCCAGGGTTGGCGACGCGGCTTCTATCTGCCAGCCGGCAGACTCCTTATTGATGGCACGCAGCACATCCTCCAGGCACTCGTCCTTGAAACGGATGTTGCTGGTGTAGCGGTCAAAGAGCTCCGGATTCTCCGTCTCGCTGACGAGCAGACTGCCCCCCTGCAAGATAACCGTTTCTCCCGCCTCTACAAAGACCGTCTGTTCCTCTTGTTTCAGCAGCACCTTCACCTTCCCGCGCTTCACGGACAAGCTGAAGGGGACCCCTTCATTGCTCCTGACATTGAAAGCCGTGCCCAGCACCTCCACACGCACCCTCGCCGTCTCAATCGTAAAAGCCTGCTCGGGTTTCTTTGCCACATCGAAGAAGGCTTCACCCTGCAGGTTCACTTCCCGCTTGTCTTCCGCAAAATGTTCGGGATACTTCAGCGTGCTTTCCTGCGCCAGATATACCACCGAACCGTCTTCAAGGGTCTTGACCAGTGTGGGCTTCTCCCGGTTTTCCTCCGTCAGCAAGCTACGACTGTCCCCACCTTGTTCCGGTACGGCCCACCATGCGGCAAAACATACGATTCCGGCAATCACGGCTGCCGCAACGCTCCCCCACTTGAGGTAAAGCCTGCGGTGCGTTGCCGGAGCGTGTTCCGCATCTGCCGGCAGCAGGCAGTCCGTTTCGAAGCGGGCATAAAGCCGTACCCATGCCTCGTCGGTCCTTGTCTTCTTTTTATCTACTTCCATCATTGTGTCCGGATATAATTATCAATTTCATTTCGTAAGGTTCGGAGTACCTTGGTCATTTCCGCTTCCACCGTCTTGACGGACAACGAAAGCGACAAGGCAATCTCTGCATATTTCTTCCCCTCCATGCGGTGCATCCTGAAAATCTGCTGCCGGCGCCGGGGCTGCTTGTCGAGCGTATGCCGGATGAGGGTCTGGAGTTCCTCGTACTCCAAATGCGCGTGGGGGTCGGACGAATAGCCCGGCCCGGACTCCGTACGGACAGATGCCCGATAGCGCTCCTTGACCTCCTGATGCTCACAAAACTGCACGGCTTCATTTCTCACAGAACGGTAGAGATAGCTTTTCACGGACTGGAATACTTGTAACTGCTCCCGGTTCTTCCACAGCACGTAGAACAGCTCCTCCACAATTTCCTCGGCAGACGCCGTATCACCCGTGATGCCCGCAGCATACCAGCAAAGAGGGGAATAATACCGGCGGAAGATTCCTTCGAACGCCTTTATATCGCCCTCCTTTATTCTGGCCAGTATCATCAGTTCGTCCAGCATACACGGTGTTTTTTCTCGGTTGCTCCAAATATAAGGAAAACTATCAGATAATCAATTGGATTGTTTCCGCAATTTATTGACTGCATTCTCCAGGGATTCCGTAGGTTCTATGATATTGTAGTTCCTCCAGAAGTCTTCGTTCCAGTACTCATCCACCAGGTCGTAGAATACCTGCTTCCGTTTGAAGGTGTTCTTGTTGGAGATGCCGGAGAGAGGGCTTTCCGTCCTGTCGGTCACCACCATTTCAGAGAAAGCGGTGTAGCTGGAGGAGAACAGCCTTTTTTTCCAGTCGCATTTAAAGCGGATGACATTCCGTATATAGTTCAGGTAAGTCTTGGCCCCCTGCTGCTTGTAGGTCACCAGATAGGTGACTTCCTGCGGGCGGAACCGTAAGCCGACGGGCTTCTTATGCAGAATGGCCTCCACTGCCTTCACCCGGTTTGCCATGTCCAGGCCAAACTCGGCACGTGTAAAGGAAAGCCGTTCGTAGTCTATATACAGTTTCCCGATGAACAAGGCATACATCAGGCTGACCCGCGGACGGAAGCTGACCACATACTGCATGCGGTTATCCAAATTGACGGGGTCCTCCATACGGAATTCATAATAGTCCAGATTGTCCGTGCTCAACAGCGCATCGCCATTCTTCACAATGTCCAGATAAAGGGACAAATTGGGGCCTCCCACCACTTTCACAGCCAGCGTGTCACTCTGCTTTTGGCTCAGCAGGCGGCGGCCTTTCAGCAGCTGCACCTTGTCGCGGTCCACATCGCGGGAGTTATAATCCGTCTTATAGACATCCATCACTGCCTCGGACACGCTGATATAGCGGCGGCGCTTCTGCACGGTTTCCCGATAGAAGGCGGTCAGCATGTTGTCATTGCCAGAATAGTTTACTGGAATTTTCTTGATGGCCTCTTCCACTATGACGCGGGGATTATTGCCATAGACCACAATCTCGCTCAAAAGATTGGGAGCCGGTATCATCCAGATGGTCAGCCCGCCCGTTTTTTCAAGTTCTTCCAGAGAGAGGTGTGTAGTGAGATAGCCGATATGGGAGACTTCCAGTCCACGGAAAGCTTCCGCTTCCGCTACTTTCAAGGAGAATGTGCCGTCGGCATTGGTCACCGTTCCGATATTGTTGCCGACAACAGAGACGTTCACGTTTTCGAGTTTCTTCCTGCTGTCCTTATTCTTGACCGTACCGGTGATGACGAGCTCGTTCACTGCCGCGTCCTGCGCCATCAACGGGGTGATACCCGAAGATAAGAATGCAAACAAACACCCAAGTGTAAATCCTACAAAGTTTTTCATAAGGCATGTTTTTAAGGGGTTTCTATTAATAAGAGCGGTGAGAAAGATAAAACCCTATGGAATGGAGAGAAAAACACCAAAAAAGTAGTACGTTGATAATCAGAGAGAAATTTTGCCAAGACATTGCCATAGGTTTGGCAAAACTTTGCCATGCCTATGGCAAAAGTTTGCCAACGCGGTGGCAAAGTCTTGCCAATAGTAAGGCAAAACCTTGTCAAACTGTTGGCAATAGCTTAGTTGAATTGTTGGGGCTTCCGCTGGCTCAGAATAACGTAGATGATGACCGGCGCACCGATAATGGGCGTGACGGCATTCAAGGGGATAATACCCGCTTCGCCGGGCAAGACGCAAATCAGATTGCAAAGCAGTGCCACTGCACCGCCACTCAGGATGGTGACCGGCAATAGGGAATTGTGATTGGTTGTCCCCAATATCATGCGGGCCACATGCGGCACGGCCAGGCCGATAAAGGCGACCGGACCACAGAAGGCGGTGGTGACAGCCGTCAAGAGCCCGGTGATAATCAAAAGCCAGTTGCGCACACGGCGGATATTTACACCTAGATTTTCGGCATAGCGCTCTCCCAGCAACAAGGCGTTCAGGGGCTTTATCAACAATAATGAGCCGAACAGTCCCACAATGGTGACCAGCGCAAAGGCCGGCATCTGCTGTAGGGAAACTCCACCGAAGTTGCCCAGCCCCCATATCATATAGGACTGCACCCCCTCTGCCGTAGCAAAGAAGTTCAGCAGGGCAATGGCCGAAGAAGCGATGTAGCCTATCATGATACCCGTTATCAGCAGCATGATATTGCTCTTTATCAGCGTGGAAAAGAAAAGGATAAGTACCATAATCAGCATGGCTCCGATAAATGCGCCAAGCAGTACAGAGAAGAAGCCGGACAGACTGAACACCCCTGCCGTGATGCTGCCGCCAAACAGCAGCATGACGAAGGCCACTCCCAGACTTGCCCCGGCGTTGATGCCCAGAATGGATGGTCCTGCCAGCGGATTCTTGAAAGCCGTCTGCAACATCAGTCCGCAGACAGCCAATGCGCCACCGCAAAGCAGCGCCGTCAGCGCTTGGGGCAAACGGGATTCCCAAAGGATGAAGCTCCAGCTTGCCTTCTCCCCCTCTCCACCGAGCAGGATACGGAAAACATCGGCAGGCGGAATCGAAACCGACCCCACCAGCAGATTGCCCGCAAAAAGCAATAAGATTACTACTCCCAACCCGATACCATATTTCCAGCCTTTACTCATAGTTACATTATTTAGCACACAGAGACACGGAGGCACAGAGTTTTCTATTACTTTCACAAAAGTTCCGTATCTCTGTGTTCATCACTCCTTCAGTCTGCAAAAATAGCGCAAGCCTCCCAAATCTCCTATTTCGGGATGCAGAATCTGTATCAGGTCGGATAACAAATAATCGGGACGGAACGGAGTCTCCTCGTAGAAAGGAACTTTCGCCGTATTACAACCATAGACATTCCGGGTCTTGAAAGCCTTAAAACCGGTGTAGCCGATATAATCCGCCTCCAAATCAGCATAGCTCATGTCGTGGTCGCGGTTGTACTTCACCAGCCAAACGTCGGCATCGCCCGCCTTGTCGAAAACGGTCTCGAAAGCCAGAGGAACAGAGCCGCTGTGGGTATCGTCGGCAAAGGCGTAACGCCCGCAAGCATCCTGAAAAAGCCTTCCTATGGTGCTACGCCCTCCCGGCACGTACCATGCCGAGCCGCTTTTCAACTCACTGACAACGGAGAACGAGGTGGATGAAAGTTGCGCACGCATCTTGAGGCGTTGGTAACAACTGTCCACTTCAGCAAAAAGGCTGTCGGCTTGTGGCGCAACCCCGAAGAGCAGTCCGTAGAAACGCATCCACTCGGCACGTCCCAAAGCGGAGGTTTCCATGTAGTCGGCACATTCGATGATGGGAATATCCAGTTTCTCGATACGGCCATAACCGCCACTGTTCTCGAACGGAGACAGAAGGATGGCATCGGGATGCAGGTCGATGATGCGCTCCATATCGGGATTCATACCGTCGCCACAATCGGCGATGGCACCCCGGCGGCAGGCTTCGTGCACGGCGAGTAGTTTGATGTACTTCAAGTCACAGACACCGCCGATGCTACCAAACACACCCAGATTATCCATCAGTCCGCAGTGGACGGAAGAGTAGATGACTGATTTGGAGAGTGGGGTACGTACCACAGTACCTGCCGGAAGATGTGCCGGGAGTTCGCGGTCTTTCGGGACCAGTATATAGGTATGTAGCGTGTGCAACGTATCCCAAGGATTGCGCAAGGTGGCAAGGGTATAGCCGGGATAGGACATTAAGGTAAGATTCTCTGCATAACGTAAGGGAATGGTGTCACCGTTGGCCAAAGCAGAGGCAGTCTTGCTCCTTCCCCCACAGGAGGAAAGAAACAAGACTGCGAACAGACAGATAAGTAAACTATTTCTTTTCATTGATATTAATTGAAGAAGATAGCAGAATTAGGATTCATACCTCCTGCATCGAACTGCTCTATAAAGGTACCGTCTTTCTTGAAACGATAAATGGTGCCGTTCGTGGTATATTCAGAAGTACCAATATAGAAATCACCGTTATTATCATTTACTTCCAACATATAAATCGTAGAAGTTTTCAACTTTTCCGGTATATCCTTCAAGAAAGAAGCTTCATCCATCTTTCCAGTCTTTATATTATAAGTAAAAAAAGAAGCGGTAGGATTGGTGTAATTTGAATAAGTCAAATAGAGAATATCATCAGTAGCACACATACGGGTGGCACTGCCTAATTCCGTCACCTTATTGTTGGCAGCAGGGTCTATCATCTGTAATGAATAGCCAATATCAACATAATTACCCCATGAAATCAAAAAAACCTTATCATCCTCTTCAACCAAAGCATTGGGGTTCAAACCTACCGTCAACGTCTCTTTCAACTTGAAAGTACGCAAATCTATCACCTTTACGTCATTGTGATAAGTGCTCCAATCAGCAGTACAGCTATTCGCCACATAAAGCATATCCTCGCAGATTGCCACACCTTCCAGATTGTCGCCAAGTCCGGTCAATTTATCCACTACCTCCAACGTTTTCGCATTGATTTTAGCTACAGCTCCTCCGTAGAAGGAAGCATAGATATATCCATCCTCAGCATCGATATAACGAATGCCTGCACTGAGGTCGTTGTCGTCTACAAACGAAACACGTTTCAACTCCACACTCGCAGCATTCAGCTTAGTCAGATAATTGGAACCACTTACAGCTATATATATTTCATCTTCATACTCAATCATACTCTGACCAAGGTCACCCAACTTGGCGTTGTTTTGAGTCTGGTAAATATCACTGATGAAATCCGCATCCTTATTGGGTGCATAAAAGGCAAGTCTTGCGTTATTAGCTCCCCAACCACCCTCATTCAGAATATAGACACGCGCCTGCGGCAGTGTCACCTTCGACCCGCCGTCATCCAGAGAATCGTCATCGTCGTCACTACAAGATGCCAAAGAGGCACCCAAAGCAAGCATGCAGAGCATACCAAATAATAAACTTCTTACTTTCATAATTACAGTTGCTGTCTCTTATACACATCTGACGCTGCCGACGAAGCTAGAAGTGTAGATC
>ENA-OZFE01000702-OZFE01000702.1-human-gut-metagenome-genome-assembly--contig:-NODE-702-length-12601-cov-3.974813_pt1 | contig 12601 bp, 10 predicted proteins | sample MGYA00245077_ERZ653627 | MGnify/ENA primary metagenome ERZ653627 (study PRJEB26926, sample SAMN06165121) | human gut metagenome | biome: ENVO:00009003; feature: ENVO:2100002; material: ENVO:00002003...
TGCAGCGTAGTCTCGTGGGCTCGGAGATGTGTATAAGAGACAGGTTTACAGGAAACTTCGTTGAAATTTTCTGTAAATTAAAAAAGTTGTGGCTTCCGGAACGAAGTGCGAGATGAATTCCGTTCCGATTTTACTTGACGGGCGATGTGTTTTTTGGGACAATAAATCACAGCGGAAAAGGAAAATTAGAATGAAAGAGGAGCAAAAAAATGGGAAGAACAGTAAAAGATCCGAACAGACGGCTGCCAAAGCCGGTACAGAAGGTCTGGCTTTCCGAAAAAAATGTCGGACGGCGCATCCTGCTTGTAGTACTGCTTCTGGCGATTGGATCCGGTTTTCTGGTGTATGGTTTTATGAACTTTCTGCACGGAGATTCCGGCTGGCGTGAGATCAGTGTAAAGGCAGGCGCGGATTTGAACTGCGGTGAGGATTTTACCTTGAAATATAACGTTGGCGCAAGCGGGGTTTCCGCAGGCGGGGAGGCAAAGGCACTTTCGCTGCTTTACACAGATGCGGCGGTGAAAGGCTACCGGCTTTTCAATATAGATGAGAGCTTTGAGGATGTGACAAACCTGTATGATATCAACCAACATCCAAATGAAGTGCTGACGGTAGATCCGGTTTTATACGATGCACTGAAAAAAGTATCCGATGCCAATTGCCGGGAAATTTATCTGGGACCGCTGTATGCGTCCCTGGAAAATCTCTGCGCCAGCAATGATGATGCGGCTGCAGCGCAGTTTGATCCGAACCGGAACGATGCGGCAGCAGAAGAAACGGCAGCAGTTGCTGCCTTTACACAGAACCCGGATGATATTTCACTGGAGCTGCCAGGGGAAAACCAGGTCTGTCTGCATGTGTCAGACGCGTATCAGGCGTATGCCGCAGAGATGGGCTATACCGCATATCTCGACTTTTTCTGGATGAAAAATGCTTTTTTGATTGATTATCTGGCAGATACGATTCGCGGCGAGGGCTATCAGCTCGGCATTATTTCCAGTAAGGACGGTTTCGTGCGCTGTCTCGATGAAACGGGAGAAAAAGAGTACCGGTATCCACTGTATCATCTTTCCGGGAACGAAATCCAGTCATACGGAACAATGACGTATGAAGGACCGAAAAGCATCGTGTTTTTCCACGCTTACCAGGCGGGCAGCCCGGATGCGTACCGCTATTATCAGTATCAGGACAAAACGATGTGCACGCCGTATCTTAGCGCGGCAGACGGAAAAGACCACACAGCAGCATCCGAACTGATCGTCTATTCCGGTGAATATGGCTGTGCCAATACGCTGCTTGCAGCATTTTCTGATTATCAGGCCGAATCGCTTTCCAGGGAGTCCCTGGAAACACTGACTTCACAGAATATTTACAGTATCTGGTTTGAGGACGATGAGATGCAGACGACAGATGAAGATCTTGCTGTAATCGTAGGAAATGAATAAAAAACAAACCAGATTTGCATTGTACAATCGCAGTTAGGATGGTAGAATAAAAACAGAATTTGAAAAATCATTTCCACAATCTGCAAGCCCCACTTTGCGATCTGTTTTGACCTTATCCGGTTGCTACAGACCGTTTGGACTGAAAATGGGACTCGCAGCTCACGAAAAGCTTTTTTCAAACACGCTCTGGCATGAATGAGTGCTTTTTTATGCGATTTTGTATGGGGGAAGCAGCAGCGAGAGCACGTAAAATAAAAAAGGAGGGGTTATAATTTTGAAAATGGAAGAAAAATTATACGATTATATGGATTGGGCGGAAATAGAAGCCGTGGTCTATTCCGAGGAAAATCATCCAAGAGACATCTTGGGACCGCGCGTAACGGAGGATGGTATTTTGATTCAGGCGTTTTTCCCGGGTGCAACCCGTGCAGCCGTACATACGATCCGCGACGGAAAACAGACCGAGATGGTTTGCGAGGATGAGGCGGGATTTTTCGCTGTGCTGCTTCCAGGGAAGAAAATTCCGTCCTATACGCTGATCTATTGGGACGGCGATGGAAACCAGATGGAGCATTACGATCCGTACGCCTATCCGATGCAGTTCACCGAGCAGGAACAGAAACAGTTTGAAAATGGCATCTGTTATTCCATCTATGAGAAGCTGGGTGCACACCCGGTAAAGATCGATGGTATCAGCGGTGTTTACTTCGCTGTCTGGGCACCGAATGCGATCCGTGTCAGTGTTGTCGGAAATTTCAATAACTGGGACGGAAGAGCATATCAGATGAATCTTCTGGAGTCCGGAATCTACGAGCTCTTTATCCCCGGTGTTCGCGCGGGCGACATCTATAAATATGAAATTAAGGCAAAGGGCGGTCTGACGTATCTGAAATCGGATCCATACGCGAATGCAGCACAGCTGCGTCCGAACAATGCGAGTGTTGTGGTTGATCTTGGAAAATATGCCTGGCAGGATGAGAACTGGATGAAGAAGCGTGGTGTCACACAGGGCGACAAAGCGCCGATTTCTGTTTATGAAGTGCATCTTGGCTCCTGGAAAAAACCGGACGATGGCCGTGAATTTTATAACTACCGTGAGATCGCTCCGATGCTGGCTTCTTATGTGAAAGAGCTCGGCTACACCCATGTTGAGCTGATGCCGGTGATGGAGCATCCGCTCGATGAATCCTGGGGTTATCAGGTAACGGGCTATTACGCACCGACAGCACGATACGGAACGCCGGATGACTTCCGCTATTTTATGGATACGATGCACCAGAACGACATTGGTGTTATTCTCGACTGGGTACCGGCACACTTCCCGCGCGATACCTTCGGACTTTCTGCGTTTGACGGAACGTGTCTGTACGAGCATTTTGACCCGAGACAGGGATCCCATCCACACTGGGGCACGCTGATTTACAATTACGGCAGACCGGAAGTAAAGAACTTCCTGATCGCCAATGCGCTTTTCTGGGCAAAAGAGTACCATGCCGACGGAATCCGTATGGATGCGGTTGCATCGATGCTGTATCTTGATTATGGCAAGCAGGACGGGGAGTGGGTCGCAAATATCTACGGCGGAAATGAGAACCTTGAGGCAATCGAATTTTTAAAACATCTGAACTCCATCTTCAAAAAAGAGTTCCCGGATGCGCTTCTTATCGCAGAGGAATCGACTGCATGGCCGAAGGTGACGGGAGAACTCGACGATGAAGGACTTGGCTTCGACTACAAGTGGAACATGGGCTGGATGAATGATTTTACGGAATATATGAAAAACGATCCGGTATACCGCGGGGCACATCACGATCAGCTGACTTTTTCTATGGTATATGCATACTCGGAGAAATTCATGCTGAGTCTGTCGCACGATGAAGTGGTTCACCTGAAAGGGTCTATGTATACCAAAATGCCGGGTACACCGGAGCAGAAAATGGCAAATCTTCGTCTGGCGTACGCTTATCAGATGGTGCATCCCGGAAAGAAGCTTCTGTTTATGGGACAGGAATTTGGACAGGAAAAAGAGTGGAATGAGAAACAGTCCCTGTCCTGGGAGCTTCTTGAGGACAAGAAACATCTGCAGTTAAAGAACTATATGGCGGCACTTCATGCATTCTACAAAGCAAATCCGGCATTGTATCAGCTTGACGAAAAGCCGGAGGGCTTTGAGTGGATCAATGGCATGGAGTGGGAAAAGAATCTTCTGATCTTCCTTCGCAGAACAAGGAAGAAAGAAGATACGCTGCTTGTCATATGCAACTTCTCGAATGTCGAGTACGATGATTTCCGCATTGGTGTGCCGTATCCAGGAAAGTACAAAGAGATGTTCAACAGCGATGCGGAAAGCTATGGCGGAACAGGCGTCGGAAATCCACGCGTGAAAATGTCGAAAAAAACAGAGTGCGACGAGCGGAAAAACTCGATTACCGTAAAACTCGCACCGCTTTCTGTTCAGGTATTTTCTTATACGAAGCCGGAGACGGGCGCTGCAAGCAATAAGAGCGCAAAGGCAAAAACTGCAGCGAAAGCGGCAGCAGAGAAGAAAACCGGAAAGAAGGGAAAACCGGCTGGAAAAACGGAAGAAGCAGTAAAAGCAGTAAAAGCAGTAAAAGCAAAGAAAACAACAAAGACTGCTCAAAAAGCAGAGAAAAAAGCAGAGAAAAAGGTATCGGAAAAAACGGTGAAAACCGCAGAGAAAAAGCAGGGAACTACGACTGCGACAGAGAAGGTGGAGAAAGCCGTAAAGCAGGCGATCGACAGCAAACCGGTGAAAACGGTAGAGCAGACGGTGGACAAGCTGGTGAAAGCCGGAAAATCCGCAGCGGCAGAGGCAGCAAAAGCCGTGGAAAAATACCGCGCAGCCGCCGATCCGGAAAAGAAGCCGGCTACAAAGCCGGAAACCAAGTCGGAAGCAAAATCAGAGGCAAAACCAGAGACAAAAACGAAAAAAAGCACAGGCATGAGTGAACTCGGCGAGGAGCTGCAGAGAAAATTCGAGACAGAGGAGAGATAACACATGGTGAATCTGACAGCGGCGGAACGCGTCTATGAATACTGGATCGACAAGGCCTCTTCGGCTGCCGATCTGGTGCTGAAGATTGTGTTTGCAGTAATTCTGTTTCTGGTTGCACGCAAACTGATCCTGTGGCTCTGTGGTCTGATCCGGAAAAACATGCGGCGTTTTCACACGGAGGAGGCGGTGGTCAGTTTCACCGTTTCCATGGTGAAATACAGTCTGAACACGCTGCTGGTGCTGACCATTATCGTTCAGCTCGGCATCGTATCCGAAGCGTCGATCGCAGCAGCCATCGCCTCCGCCGGTGTTGCCGTATCCCTGGCATTGCAGGGCGGCCTCTCAAACTTTGCAGGCGGGGTGATGATTCTGCTGCTGAAGCCATTTAAGGTCGGTGACTACATCATTTTCCCGGGCGAAGGCCAGGAGGGAACGGTCAAAAAGATTGAGATGTATTACACGACAATCAACAGCATCGACAACCGTACCATCATGATCCCGAACGCCAATCTTACGAATCACACCATCATCAACGTGACGGCAATGGACCGCAGAAAGCTGGAAATCAAAGTCGGCATTTCTTATGAGTCCGATATCAGAAAAGCGAAGGATATCCTGCGCCGCCTCGTTGAGGAGGAGCCGCATTTTCAGTCGGAGGAGCAGCAGTTTTTCGTAGATGAGCTGGGCGAGAGCGCGATCACGGTCGGTCTGCGCGCCTGGGTCGCAACGGAAAATTACTGGCCGGTCAAATGGAAAATGAATGAGCGCATCAAAGAAGAGTTTGACGCGGCGGGAATTTCCATCCCGTATAACCAGCTCGATGTCCACATCTGCCCGGAACCGGCGAACAAAAAAGCCGGAAAAGGCGATAAATAAAGGATATTTTGAAAATTAACCCTTGCAATTGCACGGAAAAGGTGCTATAGTAAAGTTGTTAATAAGTGACTGTTAAGGAGTGGACGATTTCGTCCACTCTTTCTTGTGTACAGGGAAATGAAAGAATTTTTCGAAAGTTTCCCTAAATCAAAAAAGGTGGTGAGGATTTGAGCAGAAGAGAAGAATACGAACAGAAGGCAGAAGAACTGATCACTCCGATTGTAGAAGCCAATGGTTTTGAACTGGTGGATGTGGAGTATGTCAAAGAGGGCGGTACCTGGTACCTGCGTGCTTACATCGACAAAGAAGGCGGAATTACCGTAGATGACTGCGAAATCGTCAGCCGTGCATTTTCTGACCGGCTGGACGCAGAGGACTTTATCGATGACGCCTATATCATGGAGGTCAGCTCCCCGGGCCTTGGACGTCCGCTGAAAAAAGAGAAAGACTACAAGAGAAGCATGGGAAAAGAGCTGGAAATCCGGACATACCGTGCGATCGAGAGAAACCGGGAATTTTACGGAATACTCACCGCATATGATGATAACAGTGTGACCATTTTGGAGGAGGACGGAACAGAGCGCGTCTTCCAGAAAAGCGATATTGCATTGATCCGTTTAGCATTTGATTTCTAAACAGACGCAGATACAGGAGGAAAAGAGAAAAATGAATACAGAATTAATGGAGGCCCTTGAAGTTCTTGAGAAAGAGAAGAATATCAGCAAAGATACCCTGCTTGAGGCAATTGAGCAGTCGCTGATCCAGGCCTGTAAAAACCATTTTGGCAAAGCAGATAATGTAAAGGTAAGCATCAACGCCCAGACTGGTGATTTCAAAGTCGTAGCAGAGAAAACCGTTGTTGATCTGGTACAGGATCCGATCATGGAGATCGCCCTTTCCGATGCAAAACGTGCAGACTCCCGCTATGAACTCGGCGATATCGTTCCGGTAGAAATCAAATCCAAAGAGTTCGGCCGTATTGCAACCCAGAATGCCAAAAACGTCATTCTTCAGAAGATCCGTGAGGAAGAGCGTAAAGTTCTGTTTGATCAGTACTTCGAGAAAGAGCACGATGTGGTTACCGGTGTGGTACAGCGCTATGTAGGACGCAACGTCAGCATCAACCTCGGTAAAGTAGACGCTCTGCTGACCGAGAACGAGCAGGTCAAAGGCGAGAAATTTGAGCCGACCCAGCGTGTGAAAGTATACGTTCTGGAAGTAAAGAATACAACCAAGGGACCGAAGGTTATGGTATCCCGTACCCATCCGGAACTCGTAAAACGTCTCTTTGAGTCTGAGGTTTCCGAGGTTGCGGAAGGCATCGTAGAGATCAAGAGCATTGCCCGTGAGGCGGGAAGCCGTACAAAAATGGCAGTATGGTCCAACGATCCGAATGTCGATGCAGTCGGCGCATGCGTCGGTATGAACGGAAGCCGTGTCAACGCGGTTGTCAACGAGCTGAACGGCGAGAAGATCGACATCATCACATGGGATGAGAACCCGGCACTCCTGATCGAGAACGCACTGAGCCCGGCAAAAGTTATCTCCGTTATGGCAGACCCGGATGAGAAGACCGCAAAAGTGATTGTTCCGGATTACCAGCTTTCCCTTGCCATCGGTAAAGAGGGACAGAACGCAAGACTTGCCGCACGTCTGACCGGGTTCAAGATCGACATCAAGAGCGAGACCCAGGCACGCGAGGCAGGAGACTTCGACTACGTAGAAGAAGAGGAATACGAGGAAGAGGGCAATTACGATGAGTCCGCAGCAGAGGAGGAAACCATCTCTGCAGAAGAAGACTTCAACGAGAATGATGTAGAAACAGCAGAGAAAGCCGGAGACGAAGAGTAATTAAAATAAAAACAAAGGCGGGATGAGCATTTGAGTACAGTTCGTAAAGTGCCGCTGCGTAAATGCATTGGCTGCAATGAAATGAAAAACAAAAAAGAAATGATCCGCGTGGTGAAAACCACCGAAGGAACGATTGTTCCGGACACAACCGGAAGAATGAACGGACGCGGTGCTTATGTCTGCTCTCTGGAATGTCTGGGGAAAGCAATGAAAAACAAAGGACTTTCCCGTTCTCTGAAGGCAGAAATTCCATCAGAGGTTTATGAGCAGTTAAAGGAGGCATTTGCGAAGATTGAACAGTCAAAGTAAAGGATTATCCATGCTGGGCCTTGCCATGAAGGCGGGTAAGGTATCGAGCGGCGAATTTGCGACCGAGCAGGCCGTAAAGAGCGGCAGCGCATACCTTGTCATTCTGGCGGAAACGGCGTCGGCCAATACACAGAAGAAATTTCGCAATATGTGTGCATACTATAAAGTGCCATGCATTCTTTTTGGGGACAAAGAGCAGCTTGGAAGAGCCATCGGAAGAGAATACCGTTCTTCCCTTGCCGTATGTGAAGCGCATTTTGCAGAAAAAATAGCAGCATTGTTGGCAGAAGCGTAAGGCGTAAGGCCGGAAAGGTCGGTGGATGGATGCAGGAAACACGAAAACCGCAGAAAGAGGAGAAAAGATCATTGGAAAAGAAAGATACAGAAAATATGGAAATGAAGAAACCGGAAGAGCAGGCAAAACCGAAGAAAAAGAAAATTATTTCCGTTGTGCGTCCGCAGAACGCAACAAGTAAAGAAGCAAAAGAGTTCACAAAGAACCAGGGACAGAAAAAAGACCGTCCGTCCCGCGGAAACGGCCGTCCGGAAGGAAACCGCAATGGAAACGGAAGAAGCGAGGACCGTCCGAACCGTGGAAACGGAAACGGTGGAAATGGAGATCGTCCGAACCGCAATGGAGACCGTCCGCAGGGAGAGCGCCGTTTCAACAATAACGGAGACCGTCCGAACCGCAATGGAGACCGTCCGCAGGGAGAGCGCCGCTTCAACAATAACGGAGACCGCCCGAACCGCAGCGGAGACCGTCCGGGAGGAGACCGCAATAACGGCGGAAGAAGTGGAAACGGTGAGAGAAGCGGAAGACCATTCGGTGAGCGTTCCGCACGTCCAAACGGAGGCAGACCGGGAAATAATGGCGGAAGACCGTTCGCAGGAAAGGATGATGATTCCCAGAATCAGAACCGCCGTCCGGGAGGAGACCGCCGCAGAACCGAGCATAAGAGTTCTGCAGGCGATACAATGAGCCTTGGCATCAAGAAGCCAGGCCGTGATACAGGAAGAAAAGAAAAAGACAAAAACAAAGATTCTTTAAGAGAGAATAAATTCAGTGAAGACAGAGGAAGAGGCGGAAACCGTCCGAACCAGGGACATCATCAGCAGTCCAGACTCCCGAAAGCGCTCCAGAAACCGGTCAACAAACCGAAACAGGAAGCTCCGAAGGATGAGGTAAAGGAGATTACCCTGCCGGAGAAAATGACCATCCGCGAGCTGGCTGAGAAGATGAAAATGCAGCCGGCAGTCATCGTAAAGAAACTGTTCATGGAAGGAACGATGGTTACCGTAAACCATGAGATCGATTTCGAAAAAGCACAGGAAATCGCGCTTGATTATAACATCATCGCTGAGCCGGAAGAGAAAGTCGATGTGATCGAAGAACTCTTAAAAGAGGACGAAGAGGATGAAAAAGACATGGTTCCGCGTCCGCCGGTAGTCTGCGTTATGGGACACGTTGACCACGGTAAAACATCTCTTCTGGACTGCATCCGGAACACCCATGTCACCGACCGCGAGGCTGGCGGTATTACCCAGCACATCGGTGCATACACCGTTTCGATCAACAAACAGAAGATTACGTTCCTCGATACCCCAGGACATGAGGCATTCACCGCTATGCGTATGCGTGGAGCCAATGCAACGGATATCGCCATTCTCGTTGTCGCAGCAGACGACGGTGTGATGCCGCAGACCGTTGAGGCAATCAACCATGCAAAAGCAGCCGGCGTTGAGATCATCGTTGCGATCAATAAGATCGATAAACCAGGCGCAAACGTAGAGCGTGTAAAACAGGAGCTCTCCGAGTACGAACTGATTCCGGAGGACTGGGGCGGAAGCACCGTATTCGTTCCGGTATCTGCAAAGAACAACGAAGGTATCGACGATCTGCTTGAGATGATCCTTCTGACTTCCGAAGTGCTCGAGCTGAAAGCAAACCCGAACCGGAAAGCAAGAGGTCTTGTCATCGAGGCTGAGCTGGATAAAGGAAAAGGACCGGTTGCTACCATTCTGGTACAGAAAGGTACCCTGCATGTCGGCGATTATATCGCAGCAGGCGCATGCTCTGGTAAAGTCCGTGCGATGATGGATGATAAGGGACGCCGCGTCAAAGAGGCAGGCCCGTCTACTCCGGTTGAGATCCTCGGACTTTCCGATGTTCCGAACGCAGGAGAGATCCTCGTTCAGACCGATAACGATAAAGAAGCAAAGAACTTCGCAGCAACCTTCGTGGCAGAGAACAAGAAGAACCTGCTTGAGGAGACAAAAGCGAAGATGTCCCTGGATGATCTGTTCAACCAGATTCAGGAGGGTAACTTAAAAGAACTGGCACTCGTTGTCAAAGCCGATGTACAGGGATCTGTCGAGGCAGTAAAACAGAGTCTTGTCAAACTCTCCAACGAGGAAGTTGCCGTACGCGTCATCCACGGCGGTGTCGGTGCGATCAACGAGTCCGACGTTATGCTGGCAACCGCATCTTCCGCCATCATTATCGGATTTAACGTACGTCCGGATGCGAACGCAAAATCCATGGCAGAGCAGAACGGCGTAGACATCCGTCTGTACCGTGTCATCTACCAGGCAATTGAGGATGTTGAGGCAGCCATGAAGGGTATGCTTGAGCCGGTTTACGAAGAGAAAGTTATCGGCCATGCCGAGGTACGTCAGCTCTTCAAGGCATCCGGTGTCGGAACGATCGCCGGAAGCTATGTACTGGACGGAACGTTCCAGAGAGGCTGCAAAGTTCGAATCAGCCGCGAAGGAAACCAGATCTTCGAAGGAAATCTGGCATCCCTCAAACGTTTCAAAGACGATGTCAAAGAAGTGCGCTCCGGCTATGAGTGCGGTCTTGTATTTGAAGGATTCAACGATCTTCAGGAGTTCGATCAGGTCGAGGCCTATATCATGGTAGAAGTGCCGAGATAGAAATGAGGAATTAAGTTGAGAAAAAACAGTATTAAAAACACCAGGATCAACGGGGAAGTACAGAAAGAGCTTTCCAACATCATCCGGAACGAGATCAAGGATCCGCGCATCGGAATGATGACCTCTGTCACAGCGGCAGAGGTAGCGCCGGATCTGAAGACGTGTAAAGTATATATCAGTGTGTTTGGCGATGATGAGGCGAAGAAAGAAACCATCCGCGGCTTAAAGAGCGCGGAGGGCTTCATCCGCCGTATGCTGGCCAAGACCATTAACCTCCGCAATACACCGGAGCTGACCTTTGTCCTGGATGAGTCGATTGAATATGGCGTTACGATGTCGAAACTGATTGATGAAGTAACACACAAAGAAGACAAAAAGGATGAGGAAAATGAAGAAAATTGATGAAATTCTAAACGGAGTCTCCTGCATGGCCATCGCCGGACACGTTCGTCCGGACGGTGACTGCATCGGTTCCTGCCTGGGATTATACCAGTATCTTCGCGACAATCGGCCGGAGATTCAGGCAGATGTCTATCTTGAGGATCCACGGCCGGAATTTTCCTATCTTCCGGGCTTTTCTGAGGTAAAGACAAGCTGTGAAGAGAAAGCGTACGACCTTGTGGTCCTTCTGGATGTATCCAGCGAGGAGCGCATCGGCGTTGCCGCACCGCTTCTTGCAAAAGCGGGAAAGACGATCTGCATCGATCACCATGTGACGAATACAGAATATTGCGAAATCAATCACGTAGAGCCGGATGCAAGCTCTGCCTGCGAGGTGCTGTTCGGGCTTCTGGAGGAAGAAAAGATCTCCGAGCCGTGCGCCGAGGCGCTGTACACCGGTATTGTGACCGATTCCGGCGTATTCCAGTACAGCAGCACCTCTCCGCACACGATGCGGGTTGCGGCCGCTCTGATGGAAAAGGGAGTTCCGTTTACCAGAATCATCGAGGATGCATTCTTCAAGAAAACATATGTACAGAACCAGATTATGGGACGCACGCTGACAGAGAGCATCATGCTTCTCGACAAGCAGTGTATTGTCGGTATCGTGCGGAAGAAGGTTATGGACTTCTATGGCCTGACACCGGGAGATATGGACGGCATTGTCAGCCAGCTAAAAAATACAGAAGGCGTTCACGTAGCGATCTTCCTGTATGAGCTGGAGCCGCAGGTCTTCAAAGTAAGCCTCCGCTCCGACGAGCTGGTTGATGTGAGCAAAATCGCAGCCGTATTCGGCGGCGGCGGCCATGTCTGTGCGGCTGGCTGCACGATGTCAGGTTCTCCGTATGATGTAATCAACAATCTGACTCTGTATATCGAAAAACAGCTTCTTGCAGAAGAGGAAGAAGAGACGACAGAGGAAGAAGCATAAACAGGAAACAGCCGGGCGCAGAAAATATATCCACGCCCGGTTTTCTTGTGAAAAAGAGGGAGACAAAACAACATGATAAACGGAGTTCTGAACGTATGGAAAGAGGCGGGATTTACGTCGCATGACGTGGTTGCGAAGCTGCGCGGTATCCTACACCAGAAAAAAATCGGCCACACCGGAACCCTAGACCCGGATGCGACGGGCGTGCTTCCGGTCTGCCTTGGAAAGGGAACGCGTCTCTGCGATATGATGACCGATGAGACGAAGACGTATGAAGCGCTGCTTCACCTTGGAATCGCAACGGATACGCAGGACATGAGCGGAACCGTGACAGCAGAAGCACCGGTGACCGTGACGGAAGAAGAGGTGCGGGACTGCATCGCCTCGTTTGTCGGGGAGCAGCAGCAGGTGCCGCCGATGTATTCCGCGCTGAAGGTTAATGGAAAGAAACTCTACGAGCTGGCGCGGGAAGGCATCGAGATCGAGCGGAAGGCCCGCACGGTGCACTTTTACGAGATCAGCATTCTGGAAGTGAAGCTTCCGCTGGTGCGCATGGAGGTAACGTGTTCGAAGGGAACGTATATCCGCACCCTGTGCCACGATATCGGCGAAAAACTGGGCTGCCACGGATGTATGGAGCAGCTGATCCGCACGAGAGTCGGCCAGTTTGACAGAAACGGAGCGCACACGCTTGACGAGATCGCAGCGATTGTCGGTGAGGGCCGCCTTTCGGAGATCCTCGTGCCGGTCGATGAAATGTTTGCCGCGCTGCGCAGCTTTGCGACAGCGGACGAT
>ENA-OZFE01000707-OZFE01000707.1-human-gut-metagenome-genome-assembly--contig:-NODE-707-length-12496-cov-21.180050_pt1 | contig 12496 bp, 9 predicted proteins | sample MGYA00245077_ERZ653627 | MGnify/ENA primary metagenome ERZ653627 (study PRJEB26926, sample SAMN06165121) | human gut metagenome | biome: ENVO:00009003; feature: ENVO:2100002; material: ENVO:00002003...
CCCACGCTCTTTCCCGAGGCGGCTCCGTCGTGGAAGTAGCCTTCGGGATGTCTGTATCCAAGCACGACGTCGGCCATGCGGCCTTCGCGGTCGGGCATCGTTACCGAGACGATTGCGGCCCCGTAGTTCGAGAGCCGCACCTCTGCGCCCCGATCGTTGCGCAGCGTGTAGAGGACGATCGCTTCGCCCTCGGGGGTCATGCCCCAGACGTGTTGTTCGATCTGTACCATATCATTCAGCAGGTTTCAGGTTGTCGAGTAGATAGTCGATGCGGCGCAGCGTCTCCTCGCGTCCGATGAACTCCGTCACGTCGTACATGCCGGGGCCCTTGCCGGCGCCGACGAGCGCCAGACGCAGCGTGTTCATCACCTGCCCCATGCCGTACCCCTTCTCTTCGATCCATGCGTGGACGATGCGCTCGGTGTTCTCCTTCGAGAAGTCGTCGATTCCCTCCAGCACGCCGCGCAGTTCGCGGAGGATCGCCGGGTTGTCGCCCTTCCAGTATTTGCGGGTCTGCTTCTCCTCGTACTGGGTCGGGGCGATGAAGAAATAGGAGGTCAGGTCCCAGAGGTCGGTCGTCAGCTGCGCACGCTCCTTCATGATGCCTGCGGCCTTGCCGGCCACCTCGTCCGAGACCTCGATGCCGTGCTCGCGCAGGATCGGCTGGTAGACCTCGGCCAGTTCGGCGTCTGTCTTGCGATGCATGTACTGGGCATTGAACCACTTGGCCTTGTCGGGCTGGAAGCGGGCTCCCGACTTCGAGACGCGCTCGAGCGAGAAGTTGTCGATGAGCTCCTGCATCGTGAAGAGCTCCTGCTCCGTGCCGGGGTTCCAGCCCAGCAGCGCCAGCATGTTGATGAAGGCCTCGGGGAAGTAGCCGTCCTCGCGGTATCCGCGGGCGGTCTCGCCCGTTGCGGGAGATTTCCAGAAGAGCGGGAAGACGGGGAAGCCCATCTTGTCGCCGTCGCGCTTCGAGAGTTTGCCTCCGCCCGTAGGCTTGAGCAGCAGGGGCAGGTGGGCGAACTCCGGCTGGCTCTCCTCCCAACCGAAGGCCCTGTAGAGCAGGTAGTGCAGCGGCAGCGACGGCAGCCACTCCTCGCCGCGGATGACGTGCGAGACCTCCATCAGGTGGTCGTCCACGATGTTCGCGAGGTGGTAGGTGGGCAGGGCGTCGGCCGACTTGTAGAGCACCTTGTCGTCGAGCGTCGAGGTATTCACCTCGACATGGCCGCGGATCAGGTCGTCCATGCGGACGATCTCGTTCTCGGGCATCTTGAAGCGGATGACCCACTGGTCGCCGCGGTCGATGCGTGCGCGGACCTCCTCGGCCGGAAGGGCCAGCGAGGTGGCGAGCTTTTCGCGCACGGCGTAGTTGTAGGCAAAAGCCTCGCCGCGCGCTTCGGCCTCCTTGCGCAGGGCGTCGAGCTCCTCGGCCGTGTCGAAGGCGTAGTAGGCCCAGCCGGCCTCGACCAGCTGGAGGGCATACTTGAGGTAGATCTCGCGCCGTTCGCTCTGGCGGTAGGGGGCGTGCGGGCCGCCGACGCCGACGCCCTCGTCGATCTCGATGCCGCACCAGCGGAGCGACTGCATGATGTACTCTTCGGCTCCGGGGACAAATCGCTGCGAATCGGTGTCCTCGATGCGGAGGATCATCGTGCCGCCGTGTTTGCGGGCGAAGAGGTAGTTATATAATGCCGTGCGGACGCCGCCGATGTGCAGCGGTCCGGTGGGACTGGGCGCGAATCGCACCCGAACGGGTCTTTCCATCGCAGTTTTCTATTTTTTTGTTCTGTATGTGTCTCAAAGGTTGTGGTCGAACACCAGCCAGGCCGCCAGCGAATCGCGCTCGCGGAAGTGGTCTTCGCCGTATTTTCGCTCGAAGCGCGTACGCTCCACGAAGTCGGGATCGAGCAGTTCGCGGGCGATGTCGCCGTAGAGCGTCTCCTCGCGGTCGCGGCGCTCCTCCTCGTCCTCGCGCCAATAGTCGCGGATCGAGGCCGGCACCTGCTGGTAGAGTTCGAAGTAATTCACGCGGTTGCCGCCGGCGACGAGCTCCGAGACCGAGTAGTCGAACCAGTATTTCTCGACCAGTTCGCGGATCGGCAGCCCGGGCCGGTCGGGGAACATGTTGTAGGCGATGTCTCCGTCCTGGATGTCCCAGATGCTGTATTGCATCCAGGTCGTGATCCGGGTCGGGGCGCGGAGCCCCTGCTTGAATTCGAAATTGTTGTGGCGTGCGGCGCTGAAGTCGTCGAAGCCGTGGGCCCTGTCACGCAGGAAGAGCCCGAAGCGGCCTTCGAGCCGGTCGATCGGGCCCTTTGTCGGCGCGATCTCCAGCACGACGCGGGCCGTGCCGTAGGTGCTTTCGCGCGGATCGATCGAGAGCAGCCGCACGGAGACGTAGCTCTCCGGCCGCAGCGAGTCGAGGAAGTGCCGCCAATGGGCGATCAGCCCCGGTATCCGCTGCGCCGTTTCGCCGTATCGCTCCTCCCATTCCGCATCGGCCTGTTCCCGGAGCCGGTCGCGGACCCCGCTGTCGGAGAGACTGTCGAGGAACGTCTGCAGCGCCTCGTAGGTCAGGTCGTTGGCCCGGGCCTTCTCGACCGTCGAGGCCGTGGCGCGGAAGCGCTCGGCCAGCGTGACGGCCTCCTGATAGTCGGGATTCTTCTTCAGCAGAGCATTGACCTCTTCGAGCGGAAGCTCTTCGGAGACCGAGCGGTTCTCCGGGCCTCCGCAGGCTGTCAGGAGCAGTGCGAATCCGGCGAGCAGAGTTTGGGGTTTCATGATTCGGGCTTTTGGTGGGTTTGGGCCGGAACGGGATGCCGTCAGTCAGCTGCGGCGTATCCGCTCCGGCGTTGATTCATGTTCGTAGTCCGGCTATTTCACCCGATACTCGATGCGCATCGTGATGCGGGCCTTTTTCTGGCGCGAAGCCGTGTTGAACGATCCGCCGGCCGAGAACTCCTCGTTCGAGTTGGCGCCGGTGATCTGGAACACGCCCATGCGGGCCGAGGCCACGCGGCCGATCTTCGTGCCGGCATTTCGGGCGATCTTCTCGGCGCGCATGCGGGCGTCGGCCGAGGCGGTCTCGATGAGCCCCATCTTCACGTCGTCGAGCTTCGTATAGTAGTAGTCCGGGGCATAGGCCTCGATCGATACGCCCTGGGCAATGAGCGACGAGATTTCGCGCGAGATCGTCTCGACCTTCTCCACTTCCGACGATTCGACCGTGAAGCGCTGGCTGAGGCGGTAGCCCGTAAAACGCTGTCCGGCCCAGTTGCCGTTGGCGTTGAATACCGGATCGTACTGCTTCTCGACATTCACGAAGGCGAATACGACCGCCTCGTCCGGAAGCCCCTTTTCGCGGAGATACTGCTGCACCTTGGCCTTGCTCTTCTCGATTTCGGCATACCCTGCGGCGACGTTCTGCGCTTCGGAGGTGAGGTTGCCCGACCAGACGATCAGGTCCGACGTGAACTCCGTTTCGCCCAGTCCCGTCACGAGGATCGTGTCCTGTGCGCGGTATTTATAGGTGTAGGCGCGCCCCAGCACGCAGGCGCAGACAACGGCCGCAACGGCGATCCAGATGTACTTGGCGTTTTTCATGGCAGTATCGTTTTAAAGTTCGTGCTCCGGTGAGGCCATTTTGTCAGACGTTGAACAGGAAGTGCATGATGTCGCCGTCCTGAACGACGTACTCCTTGCCCTCGATGCCGATCTTGCCGGCGTCGCGGCAGGCTTTCTCGGAACCCAGGGCCACATAGTCGTCGTACTTGATCACTTCGGCGCGGATGAATCCCTTCTCGAAGTCGGTGTGGATGATTCCGGCCGTCTGCGGGGCCTTCATGCCGCGAGCATAGGTCCACGCGCGCGTTTCGTCGGCCCCGGTGGTGAAAAAGGTCTCGAGGTTGAGCAGTCGGTAGGCCGCCTTGATCAGCCGGGCCACGCCCGACTCCTTGAGGCCCATGTCTTCGAGGAACATCTGGCGCTCCTCGTAGCTCTCGAGTTCGGCGATGTCGGCCTCGGTGGCCGCCGCGATGACGAGCATCTCGGCCTTTTCGTCGGCGATGGCCCGCTTGACGGCCTCGGTATAGGCATTGCCCGTGACGGCGCTCTTCTCGTCCACGTTGCAGACGTAGAGCACCGGTTTGTCGGTCAGCAGGTTCAGGTCGGCAACCAGCTTGCGGTCCTCCTTCTCGAGTTCGACCGTGCGGGCGCTGAGTCCCTGTTCCAGCACCGACTTGTATTGCAGCAGCAGCTCCACGGCGCGCTTGGCGTTCTTGTCGCCGCCCGACGTGGCCTGCTTCTGGGTCTTGGCGAGCCGGTTCTCGATGGTTTCGAGGTCCTTGAGCTGCAGCTCGGTGTCGATGATTCCCTTGTCGCGCACGGGATCGATCGACCCGTCCACGTGGGTGATGTTGCCGTTGTCGAAGCAGCGGAGCACGTGGATGATCGCATTCGTGTTCCGGATGTTCCCGAGGAATTTGTTCCCCAGCCCTTCACCTTTCGAGGCGCCCTTGACCAGTCCGGCGATATCGACGATCTCGATCGTGGTGGGGATCACCCGCCTGGGGTTGTCGATCTCGGCCAGCCGGATCAGCCGCTCGTCGGGTACGGTGATGACGCCCACGTTGGGGTCGATGGTGCAGAAGGGGAAGTTGGCCGCCTGTGCCTTGGCGTTGGACAGGCAGTTGAAGAGGGTCGATTTTCCGACGTTCGGAAGACCCACGATGCCGCATTGAAGTGCCATTATGCTCGAATCGTTAGCTGTTCGTAAAATAGTTTCCGACAAACCCGTCGGAAAGGCCCACAAAGATACGAATTTCTTTTGACAATGCCAGCAGTCGATTCCGATTGGGGGGCGGTTTCATGCTCTTTTTCGGCTTCGGACACAGTCGTTGCGTGTGTTCCGGTGCGGGTATGATCCGCCCGAAACGGAGCGGGGAGCCGCAGCCTTTGCCGCGGCTCCCCGCCGTATCCGTGCCGGATCTTCCCCGTTACCGGTAGATGCGGGCGGCGAATCCGCCTCCGGGAGCCATCCGCACCGTCAGTTTCTTGTCCGCGGGCAGCATCTCCGTCCGCATCACGTAGTCGCAGGCGGCGCGGTGGGCATTTCTGCCGTCGCTGAAGCTCTCGACCTTCCAGCCGTCACCCTCGAGGAACGAGAGGTCGAGCACCACTTCGCGCGCATCCCAGTTCGTCAGCGCCCCGACATACCATGTGTCGCCCGACTGCCGGGCGATGGCGATCCGTTCGCCGAGTTTTCCGTCGAGAGCTTCCGTGCGGTCCCAGACGGTCGGCACGGAGGCGATGAAACCGAAGCATTCGGGCTCCTTGAGGTAGTTCGACGGCGAGTCGCAGAGCATGTTGAGCGGCGATTCGAAGACGATGTACTCGGCCAGCTGGCGGCAGCGGGTGCCCTGGCTCATCGGTTCCGTATTGACCGGACGGTAGTTTCGCCGCGTGGCGTTGCGCATGGCGCCCTGCGTGTAGTCCATCGTTCCGGCGACCATGCGGATGAAGGGCATGGTGACGTCGTAGGTCACCTGATCGACCGTCTCGGGCGACCACTTCATCTGTTCGAGGCCGAAGACTCCCTCGTAGTTGATGACGTTGGGCCACGTGCGGTTGAGCCCCGTCGGCTTGAAGATGCCGTGGAAGTCGAGCAGCATGCGGTGCTCGGCGCAGACGCGTGCGGCGCGGTGGAGGAAATCGACGATCTTCTGGTCGTCGCGGTCCATGAAATCGACCTTGAAGCCCTTGACGCCCATCTCGGCGAAGTAGCTCACGACGCGCTCCATGTCGCGGTCGAAGGCGTGGTAGCCGGCCCAGAGGATGATCCCGACATTCCGCTCGCGGGCGTATGCCACCAGTTCGCGGAGGTCGATTTCGGGTACCACCTGCATCAGGTCGGCCTTCTTGTTCACGGCCCAGCCCTCGTCGAGGATCACGTATTCGATGCCGTTCCGCGAGGCGAAGTCGATGTAGTATTTGTAGGTGTCGTTGTTGATGCCGGCCTCGAAGTCCACGCCATAGAGGTTCCAGTCGTTCCACCAGTCCCATGCCACCTTTCCGGGTCTGATCCACGAGGTGTCCTCGATCCTGGATTCGGGCGCCAGACGGTAGACCATGTCGTTGTCGAGCAGCTCGCGGTCCTCCCGGGCGACGACCACCGTGCGCCACGGGAAGGCTCTGCTGCCGACGGTCGAGGCGATGTACCCTTCGCGTTCGCGCACGAGCATCTGCAGTTGGTTGTGTCCTCCCTGTTCCTCGCGCTTGGGGTAGGGGGCGAAGACGCCGCGCAGTTCGGGCGTTTCTCCGTTGCCGCGCAGGTAGAGGCCCGGATAGCCTTCGAGGTCGGCCTCCGTGATGACCAGTTTGTAGCCGCCGTCCAACTCGACGAGCGCCGGAAGGAAGATCAGCCTTCCGGGGTCGAGCTCCGTGATCGGGGCCGTAGTGTAGGTGTTCTCGAACGAGTTGAAGAACTGGCTCTCGAAGTCGAACTCCTTGCCGCGTGCGACGTAGGGTACGACGGCCCGGCAGTCCGAGGGGAAGGTGAAGGCGACGCATTCGTCCTCGACGCGGAGCGTGCCTTTGCGGTCGGTGGTGAAGCGGTAGGCCAGTCCGTCGTCGTAGAGGCGGACGTCGAGGCCGAAGTCGCCGCGGAACGAGAGCGTCAGCTGGTTGTAACGCTCCACGACCCGGCTTTTCTTGTAGAGGGGCGAGGCGATCGTCTGATCGACGGAGCTCTTTTTCGTCCGGACGACACGGGCGTTCTGCCCGAGTACTTCGCCGCCTTCGAGGGTCATGGCGACGGGCGACGGGGCGAGCAGCGGGGTGTCGCCGGCATCGAGCCTGAGGCGGATTTCGTCGCCTACGGTAACCGTCGTGTGGAGGTTGCCGTCCGGCGAGGAGAGCGAATAGGTCTTCTGTGCCGCGAGGGTTGCGGGGATGCAGGTCACGGCGAGCATTGACAGGAGCGGTTTGAGGTTCATGGTCGGATCGGGATAAGTGGTGTATTAAGGTCCGAACAAAATTAAGCAAAAAATACGGCATTTTTATCGGGTGCGGTCTTTTTTGTCTGTTGTTCATCTTATTACACGGACAATCGAAGTCGTGCCCTGCGTTGCGGCGGCGTTTTCCGGGCCGAAAATCGGACGTTTTCGAAAAAACGCCGTGGCGGAAGGCCGTGTGTTCCTGAATTTTTTCCTATCTTTGAAGGCAAAATGAATACGGCTATGGATTTGACAGGTGTGCAGCAGGCTTTGCGGGAACTGACGCAACTGGTTGATGGCTGGAGTGTATCCGGCCGAGGCGATGCTTTGGAACGCGACCTGGCGCTCGAAAAATTGCGCCGGGTGTACGACGCACTCCGGTTCATGCCTTCGGGAGACGCGCTGCCGGAGGTCCCGGCAACTGCGGAACCAGTGGAAAATGTCGGGCCGGAACCCGTTGCCGAGGCGTTCGAGATGCCCGAGGCGCTGGATCTGGGCGAGGTGTTGTCGCTTGATCCGCTCTCCGCGGCGGAACCCGAACCGCCGCAGGCCGTGCCGCTGGACGAGGTCTCCGAGGAACCGCCTCTCGCTGCTGCAGCTGCTGAGGTGGAGTCCGGAGCAGAGGCTGAATTGGCCGTTGAGCAGGCTGTTGAACCCGTTGCCGAAGAGCCGGTAGCTGGACTTGCGCCTGCCGCGGGTGCCGAGGTGCCCGCTGTTGCGGAGCCGGTGGCTGCAGCTGAATCTGAATCTGAATCCGTGTCTGCCGCAGTTGCGGAGCCGATCGCGGAGGTTGGACCTGCCGCCGCCGATCTGCCCGAACCTGCCTCCGAATCCGGGCAGGCTGTTGAACCGGCTGTTGTCCCTGTTCCCGAAATACAGCCCGTTCCCGAAACGCAGCCCGGGCCCGAGGTCCGGCCTGCACCCGATGCGGAGCCCTCGTTTGTGCAACCTTCCGCTCCGGCTCCCGAGACTGCCCCCGAACGGCCGCATACTGCGGCTCCTACGTTGTTCGGCCCGGAGGAGAATGCCAGCCTCCGTCACCGCCACAAACAGCGGGTCATCATGTCGCTCTACGGCAACGATGCCCCGTCGGTCAAACCGCAGATGCCGGCTGTCTCCGACCCGGTTCCGGCCGTTGAACGGCCCGTTCCGGCTCCGGAACATCCTTCGGACGGACGCCGTACGGGCGGACCTTCCATCGCCGAGGTATTCGGCCGCCGGGTCGAGACGGGTTCGTCCGCCGCATTCGGGCGAGACCTGTCGGAGGCCCCGGACGGAACCGACGCCGGCAAGTCCGCTGAGGCGGATCCCGTCGAGCACGGCTCGTTTGCCGATGAGTTGGCCGCAGCCGCTCCCGGAGCCGTGCTGGGCGAGGTGATCAACCACGATGTCCAGACTCTGGCCGATACGATCGTCCCGCCGCGCGACCGCGCCTCGGAGTTGCTTCGCAGCGAGCCGGTGGCCGACTTGCGCCGCGCCATCGGCATCAACGACCGTTTCCTGCTTATCCGTGATTTGTTCGGCGGCGACAGTGCTGCCTATGAGGCTGCGATCGATGCGCTTAACGGATTCGACAACCTCGACGACTGCATGATCTACATTGCCGAGCATTATGCCTGGAACCCCAATTCGGACGGGGCGGTACTGCTGATGGAGTTGCTCGAACGGAAATACCTCTGACGCATGGCCCGGCTCTACATCGTACCGACGCCGATCGGCAACCTCGATGACATTACGCTGCGTGCCGTGCGCGTGCTCCGTGAGGTCGATTTCATCCTGGCCGAGGATACGCGTACTACCTCGTTCCTGCTGCGCCATCTGGGTATTGAGAAGAAGCTCTACTCCCACCACAAGTTCAACGAACACGCCACGGTGCGCATGGTGGCCGGCGAGATTGCCGCCGGACGCAGTGCGGCGCTTGTTTCGGATGCCGGAACACCGGGTATTTCGGATCCGGGTTTCCTGCTTGTGCGCACGTGCGTCGAGGCCGGCATCGAAGTCGAGACGCTGCCCGGGGCCACGGCGCTGATCCCGGCGCTGGTACAGAGCGGCTTCCCGTGCGACCGTTTTTGCTTCGAGGGGTTTCTGCCCCAGAAGAAGGGACGTGCCAAACAGCTGCAGGCGCTGGCCGGCGAGGAGCGTACGATGATCTTCTACGAGTCGCCCTACCGCGTGGTCAAGTGTCTGGAGCAGTTTGCCGAGGTTTTCGGACCTGAGCGCTCGGTTTCCGTATCGCGCGAGCTGACCAAGAAGTTCGAACAGACCGTGCGCGGAACGGTTGCCGAGGTGCTCGACCATTTCCGGACGACCGAACCCAAGGGAGAGTTCGTGATCGTCGTGGCGGGCAAACCCAAACTCCGACACTCCCGCTCCGATGCCGCGGATGCTGCCTCCGATTCCGAATCCTGACAAAGACCAACTCCATCATGCAGCGCGCGGAACTCAATCTCATACAGCGTATCTGGCTGGAGGTGCTCTGGCTGGGTGCGCGGCTGTTCGCCATCCTGCCCTATTGGTTCAAGTACTATGTCATCGAGGACCTGATCTATTTCCTGCTGTGCTACTGCATTCGTTACCGCCGGAAGGTGGTATGGACGAATCTGCGCAACTCCTTCCCCGAGAAGAGCGACGGAGAACTGGCGCGGATCTGCCGGCGTTTTTACCGCACGCTTGCCGAGATGTTTGTCGATACGGTCAATCTGGCTCACGTGACTCCCCGCAAGGGGCGCCGGGTGCTCACCGTGAAGGGGCTCGAAGAGCACCGGGCCAGGGTGCACGGGCGCGACTGGATTGCCATGACGGCCCATTTCGGCTGCTGGGAGTATTGCTCCTATTGGGGGTTCTACGAACTGTCGCAGATCGTTGTCGCGGTCTACCATCCGCTGCGTAGCCGCGTGGCGGAGCGTCTCTACCAGCGCCTGCGCAATGGCGACTATGCCACGACGGTCCCGATGAAGGAGTGCCTTCGTTTCTGCCTCCGCCACCGCGATACGGGTTTTGCGGGCAAGAACCTTGTCATGGGGCTGATTGCCGACCAGAATCCGCCGCGGCGCCCCGACAGTCACTGGTTCCGCTTCCTCAATCAGGATACGATCTTCTTCGATGGCGGCGAAAAACTGGCCCTGCGTTGTCACCTGCCGGTCTATTTCGCACGGATGGACCGCCTGCGGCGAGGGCGTTACCAGATGTCGTTCATCCCCTTGTACGACGGGGAGGAGGAGGTCGGGCCCAACGAGATTACGGGCCGCTATGTCCGCCAGCTGGAGTCGGTTATCCGTGAACGGCCCGAACTTTGGATGTGGTCGCACCGCCGCTGGAAACACAAACGCAAGAAGACAGATGGCAACCGCTAAGATCGTCATCCTGAACTGGAACGGTGCCGACCACCTGCGCCGTTTCCTGCCGAGTGTCGTCGCTGCCGCCCCGCACGGGGTGGAGGTTATCGTGGCCGACAACGGATCGACAGACGGCTCGGTGGCGCTGCTCGGCCGGGAGTTCCCGACGGTCTCGCTGCTGCGCATGGACCGCAACTACGGTTTTGCCGGCGGATACGACCGTGCGCTCGAACGGATCGAGGCCGATTACTACATCCTTCTGAACTCCGATGTCGAGACCCCTGCCGGCTGGCTCGAGCCGCTTCTCGAGTGTCTCGACCGGAATCCCGACGTAGCGGTCGTCTCGCCCAAGCTGATCTCTTGCCTCGAACGCACGAAGTTCGAATATGCCGGCGCCTCGGGCGGCTTCATCGATTTTCTGGGCTATCCCTTCTGCCGGGGCCGCATCCTGCGCACGGTCGAGGAGGATGCGGGGCAGTATGACGACGAACGCGACGTCTTTTGGGTGAGCGGGGCGGCTTTCTGCTGCCGCGCCGATCTCTTCCATGCATTGGGGGGGTTCGATGCCGACTTCTTTGCCCACATGGAGGAGATCGACCTCTGCTGGCGCATGCAGCTGGCAGGTTACCGCGTGCGGGTCGTGCCCGAGAGCAGGGTCTACCACCTCGGCGGCGGTACGCTCCAGACCGACTCCCCGTCGAAGGTCTTCTATAACCACCGCAACAACCTGGCGATGCTCTTCAAGTGCGCCACGCCGTGGCAGCGCGCCGTGGTCGCTGTCGTGCGCCCGGGGCTCGACCTGCTGGCGGCCCTGTCGTACCTCATGCAGGGGCGGGCCGACAACTTCCGGGCGGTCTTCCGCGCCTGGCGGGACTTCCTCCGCTGGCACGGGGCTCTGGCCCGCAAGCGGCGTGCGATCCGTGGCGCAATCCGGAGCGAGTCGAAGCATATCTACGCCGGGTCGATTCTCGTGCGTTATTTCCTGGGCCGGCAGACCTTCGGGCGGATGATGTGAGGCGTGGCGAATAAGGTAAGGTGTAGCCGCCGCAGGGAGACAAAAAAAGCGGGCGGAGATTCCTCGAATCTCCGCCCGCTTTTGCTCGCTTTGCAGGGGCCGGTTTACTTGTTGATCTTGGCCCAGGAGTCCTTGAGCGTCACGGTGCGGTTGAACACCAGGTGCTCGGGCGTCGAGTCCGTATCGGGGCAGAAGTAGCCCACGCGCTCGAACTGCACGGCCTGGCCTACGGGCGTCTCGCGCAGCGACGGTTCCAGATAACCCTTGATCTTGACCATCGACTCGGGGTTGAGGTTGTCCTCCCAGGTCTGTCCCTCTTCCACGTCGTCGGGGTTCTCCTTCGTGAAGAGCGGGTTGAAGAGGCGTACTTCGGCCTCCACGGCATCCGGCGCCGACACCCAGTGGATGACGCCCTTCACGCGGCGGCCGTCGCTCGACGAGCCGTTTCCGGACATCGGGTCGTAGGTGCAGCGCAGCTCGGTGATGTTGCCCCCGGCATCCTTGACGACCTCCTCGCACTTGATCAGGTAGGCATAGCGCAGGCGCACCTCGCCGCCCGGCTGCAGGCGGAAGAACTTCTTCGGCGGGTTCTCCATGAAGTCGTCGCGCTCGATGTAGAGCTCGCGCGAGAAGGGAACCTGGCGCGTTCCGGCCGCTTCGTCCTCGGGATTGTTGATCGCCGTGAAGTATTCGGTCTTCTCTTCGGGGTAGTTCGTGATGACGACCTTCAGGGGGTTGAGCACGGCCATGCGGCGCTCGGCCACCTTGTTCAGGTCCTCACGCACGCAGTATTCGAGTTTACCGAGGTCGATGACGTTGTCGCGCTTGGCCACACCGACCATCTCGGCGAAGTTGCGCACCGAGGCGGGCGTGTAGCCCTTGCGGCGCAGGGCGCAGATCGTCGGCATACGGGGGTCGTCCCAGCCCATCACGGCGCCCTCCTGCACGAGTTTCAACAGGCGGCGCTTCGACATGAGCGTGTAGGTGAGGTTCAGTCGGGCAAATTCGTACTGGTGCGAGGGATAGATCTCCAGCGCCTGGATGAACCAGTCGTAGAGCGGGCGGTGCACGTCGAACTCCAGCGTGCAGATCGAGTGGGTGATCCGCTCGATCGAGTCGCTCTGGCCGTGGGCGTAGTCGTACATCGGGTA